>TBL_comb47_HYPODRAFT_10001022_pt1 | contig 36867 bp, 30 predicted proteins | sample TroBogypolimnion_40_FD_10682 | JGI IMG/M metagenome (IMG submission 10682)
CAAGTGCGCGTGGTGGGAGAGGGTGGGGAGGCCTTGGCCACGGGTGAGGTGGGCGATATCCAGGTCAAGGGGCCGGGGGTTTTTCAGGGTTACTGGAACATGCCGGAAAAAACTGCCGAGGAATTCACCGTCGACGGCTTCTTCAAGACCGGGGATGTCGGTCGCGTCGATGACCAAGGCTACGTGACGATTGTGGGCCGCAGCAAGGACCTGATCATCAGCGGCGGCTACAACGTCTATCCGGCCGAGATCGAGGGCTATCTCAATGCCTTACCGGGTGTGATGGAGAGTGCCGTGGTGGGTGTGCCGGATGTGGATTTTGGCGAGGTCGGCGTGGCCGTGGTGATTGCCAAAAGCGGCGTGGACCTGAATCCGCAGGCGATTCTTGCGGCCCTCAAGTCCAAAATAGCCAATTTTAAGATTCCCAAACGCTGCGAGCTGGTCGATGAGCTACCCCGCAATGCCATGGGCAAGGTGCAAAAGAATCTGCTGCGAGCGCGTTTCGCCAAGGCCTGAGTCTGACTCAACCCGGCCACAAATTGCGCCTGCGATGCTGGGGGCGCACAGCGTTTCCAGCGTATTATTCTTTAAGGGTTGAATTTTCTTCCACAGCAGGAGAGTGACAGTGCGCATATCCCAAGTCGTTCTGACCAAAACAAAGCTAGATGCGTCGGAATTTGCGCCACTGGCCGCCATAGCGCCGCAGTTGGTGCTGGCCTTTGGCTGCGTTGACGCACTGTGCAGAGGCGCAGATGCCATGCGCCAGGCCTTTGTGGGCGCGCACATAGTGGGCTGTTCCACCGCGGGTGAAATTTCCAGCAGCGGTGTCAGTGACGCCAGCCTGGTGGTGACCGCCCTGGCATTTGACGGCTCCCAAGTCCGCCAGGTCAGTACCGAACTGCGCGACATGGACGATTCGCTGGATGCGGGTCGCAGGCTGGCGCTGGGCCTGGCTATGCAGGGCTTGCGCGCCGTCCTGCTGTTGGGGCAGGGTGTACAGATCAACGGTAGTGCCGTTTTGGCAGGAATGGGCGAGGTGCTGGGCGCCGACGTGCCGATTGCCGGTGGACTGGCGGGCGACGGTGGCGCCTTTGAGCGCACCTGGGTGCTGGATGACCAGGGTGTGAGCAGCAGTCGCCTGGTTTGCGTCGGGCTCTACGGTGAAGACTTGCGCTTCTCGCATGGCAGCTTTGGTGGTTGGACACCCTTTGGTCCGGCGCGCAGGGTGACGCGTTGCGCAAACAATGTGCTGTATGAGCTCGATGGCGAGCCCGCGCTTGCCGTCTACAAGCGCTACCTGGGTGAGCATGCGCGCGACTTGCCGGCATCTGGTTTGCTGTTTCCCTTTGCCATGTTGGGCCGGGACCATGGCGAGTTGGGTCTGATCCGAACCATTCTGGGCGTCAATGAGCAAGATGGCAGCCTGACCCTGGCCGGCGAAATTGATCCGGATGGCTATCTCAAGCTCATGCATGCCAGCACCGACGCTCTGGTCGGCGGTGCGGAGACTGCGGCCGAGGGGGCGCGGGATATGCAGGCTGGCCATGGCGCAGGGCTGGCCATTTTGGTGAGTTGCGTAGGCCGCAAGCTGGTCATGGGCGGACGCGTGGATGAAGAGGTGGAGGCGGTGGCCCATGTGTTTGGCCCTAGTACCACGCTCACCGGCTTTTATTCCTATGGCGAAATCAGTCCGTTTGGCAATATGGTGGGCTGCAAGTTGCACAACCAGACCATGACGATTGCCCATATTTCGGAGGCAAGTTGATGGCCGGTGGACTATGCACAAACTGTTAGCGCGCCAGCTGAAGTCCACGCTGGGTCTGGAGCAGACGCAACTGGCCGAGGTGCACAAGGAACTCACCTTGCTGGCTCAGCAGACTGCGCTGTCGCCTGCGGCCAGGGTGGTGCTGGGCGGGCTGGACGGCTTTGTGCAGCGGGTGGAAGAGGCCTACTGCCAGAATGACCGCGATCTGGACCTCAAGGCGCGCAGTCTGGAATTGAGTTCGGTGGAACTGACCGAAAGCAATGCGCGGCTGCGCGCTGAATTGGCCAGCCGGACCCGGGCCATTGACTCGCTGCGCACCACGGCCATAGGGCTGATGGAATTCGTCGATCTGGACGAGACCGGCATCATGGACGACAACCTGGAAAGCCTGTCGGTGCTGATGAGCGAACTGGTGCGTCAAAAAGAGGAAAGCCAGAGGGATTTGCGTGCCGCGCTGACCGATCTGGCCCATCAGAAGTTCGCGCTGGACCAGCATGCGATTGTCAGCATCACCGATGTCAAGGGTGTGATCACCTACGCCAATGACAAGTTTTGCCAGATCAGCGGCTATTCGCGGCAGGAAATTCTGGGGCAGAGCCATGCGCTGATCAATTCCGGCACGCACCACCGTTCTTTTTTTGCCGACATGTGGGCCACCATCCTGTCCGGGCAGGTCTGGCACGGTGAGGTTTGCAACCGTACCAAATTCGGACAGCTGTATTGGGTGAATGCCACTTTGGTGCCGCTGCGTGACGAATCCGGCAAGCCCACCTTTTTTATTGCCATCCGCACCGACATCACCGAACGCAAGCAGATGGAGTCGAATATCAAGGCAGCGGAGGCACGTCTGCGGCGCATTACCAACACCGTACCGGGTGTGGTGTTTCAGTGGCAGGTGGATGCCGATTCGAACCGCTTCACCTACGTCAGCCCCCGCATTCAGCAAGTACTGGGTCTGGGCGTACAGGCCTTGAAGGATGACGCTTCGCTGATTTTGCAGCAGGTGCTGGAAGAAGACCGCGAAGAGATTCGAACGGGACTGCGCGAGGCTATCCGGGCCATGAGCGCATGGAGGGGCGAGTACCGGGTGCGCCTGCCCAATGGCACGCTGCGCTGGATACGCTCGGAGATCAATCCCGACCCGGAACGCAGCGCCGATGGGCCCGGTCTGTTCACTGGCATCTGGCAGGATGTCACCGAGCGCAAGGACTCGGATGCGCGTCTGCGCGAGGTGACCGAAAACGTGCCGGTGGCAATTTTTCAGTATGCCCTCAACGACGCGGGCCACTTTGTACTGCCCTTTTTAAGCCATGCCATTCAGGCCATTTGTGGTGTGCGGGCCGAAGACATCATGAGCGACTCGCGCCTGCTGCTGCAGCGGGTTCATCCGGATGACCGCCAGATGTTTGTCGATGCTCTGGGTCCGGCCCATGCACTGGCGAAGACACAGGCGCTCGATTTTCGCTTGGTTCATGCCCAGACGGACAAAACCGTCTGGGTCCATGGTGAGGCCGGTCCGCGCCAGCTCCCCAACGGCAGCTGGGTCTGGAACGGCTATTTCAATGATGTCACCGCAGCCAAGGAAATTGCGGTGGAGCTGCAGCGCGCCAAGGACCAGGCCGAGGCCGCCAGCCGTGCCAAATCGGATTTTTTGGCGAACATGAGCCACGAAATCCGCACCCCGATGAACGGCGTCATGGGTATGGCCGATTTGCTGCTCGACACCACCTTGGATGCCGAACAGAGCGAGTACGTGGGTATCGTCAAAAGTTCGGCCGACGCGTTGTTGCGGGTCATCAACGATATTCTGGATTTCTCCAAGATCGAAGCCGGCATGCTGCTCATCGAGCAGATTCCTTTCGGCCTGGTGCACACGATTGAAGAAACCCGCAAGGCCGTCGCCGCCCGCACCCGCGACAAGGGGCTGGAGCTGGTGTGCGAGATTGCACCAGATGTGCCTGTGTCGGTGATTGGCGACCCGGGTCGATTGCGGCAAATCCTGGTGAACCTGCTGGGCAATGCGATCAAGTTCACCAGCCGGGGCAAGATTACGGTACGCGTGGCGCGTGCGCAAACGGACGATGAACGCCTGTTGCTGCATTTTTCGGTAGCAGATACCGGAATCGGCATCGCAGCAGACAAATTGCGTTCGATTTTTGAAGCCTTTTCACAGGAAGACAGTTCCACGACGCGCCGCTTTGGTGGCACCGGACTGGGGCTGACGATTTGCGCGCGGCTGGTCGAGGCCATGGGCGGGCAAATTTGGGTGGAAAGTGAACTGGGGATGGGTAGCGTTTTTCACTTCACCATGGGCGCCGATGTGGACCATAGCTCCGCGGTCGGCGGTCCTGCGCTTGACACAAACGCGCCTGTCGGTCCGGTGCCGAGCCATAGCCCAGCCCTGAGGGTGCTGCTGGTGGAAGACAACACCATCAACCAGAAGTTGGCGCTCGCACTGCTCGAGCGTTGGGGCCACCAGGTCACTCTGGCCGTGAACGGTCAAGTGGCGGTGGAGCAAGTGGGAGCCCAGGCGTTTGATGTGGTGCTGATGGACATGATGATGCCGGTGATGGATGGGCTGGAGGCCACTCAACGCATACGTGCCATGAGCACGCCCGCGGCACGAGTTCCCATCATTGCCATGACCGCCAATGCCATGGAGTCTGACCGGGAGCGATGCCTGGAGGCGGGAATGAATGATTACATTTCCAAGCCCATCAAGGCGGCCGACTTGCAGCAGCTCTTGCGTGGTGTGGCGCAGGCACGCCAGATGCTGGGCGCGGACGCCCTAGCGCCTGAGTCAGCCATTAAGCCGGGACTGGGCCAGCCCTTTGATTACGCGGGTGGGCTGAAGGCCATGGACCAGGAAATCCTGGAAATCATTGGGCAGGCATTTTTGGACCGCTGGGCCGAGGACATCGGCCTGCTGCGTACCCATCTGGGTCAGCGCGAGGCCTTGCCGGTGCTGCATACGGCGCATGCGCTCAAGGGTACCCTGGCCATGTTTGGTGCAGACCCGGCCAGCCAGCTGGCCGCGCGCATCGAGGCCTGTGCTGGCCGGGGTGATCTGGCGTCGATTGAGCCGCTGTTGACTACGTTTGTTGGGGAGGTGGAGCAACTGCTGAGCGCTTTGCGCAGCAGTCTTGGCGCGTGACGGCGGCATGCCCGCCAATTCGGACTAAGATGCAGCTCCACGATCAAGGCTAAAAAACCGTGCCCCAACAAGTACTTATCGTCGACGATACCGAGATCAATTTGATCCTCTTCGGCGCGCTGGTCAAAAAACTGGATGATTGCCAGGCCCATGTATTTGCCGATCCGCGCCAGGCGCTGGCGTGGGTGAGTGAGCAGGTGCCGGACCTGGTGATCGTGGATTACATGATGCCCGACCTGGATGGCATTGAATTCATTCGTCTGGTGCGCGCAATGCCTGGGCGCGAGCTGGTGCCCATCCTTATGATCACCGCCAATGACCAGAAGCAGATCCGTTACCGCGCTCTGGACCTGGGTGCCAATGATTTCCTAACCAAGCCCATAGACAAGGTCGAGTTTCTGGCACGCACCCGCAATATGCTGAGCCTGAACCTGGCGCGCAAGCACATGGCCGACCATGCTTCCTGGCTGGCGGGTGAGGTGCGCAAGGCAACGCGCGAAATCATGGACAGGGAGCGCGAAACTGTGCTGCGCCTGTCCAAGGCGGCGGAGTACCGGGATCCGGAAACAGGGGCGCATATCGTGCGCATGGCGAATTTCTCCATGCTGATCGCCCGCGAATTGGGTCTGCCGGAAGCGGATCAGCAACTGCTGCTGGAGGCCGCGCCCATGCACGATATTGGCAAGGTGGGTATTGCAGACAGCATTCTCTTGAAGCCAGGGCGTTTGACGCCTGAGGAATTTGAGGTGATGAAGCAGCACGCCATGTTTGGCTATGAACTGCTGAGCGGCAGCTCCTCCAAACTGCTGCAAACCGGTGCTGAAATTGCCAAGGGACACCACGAGAAGTTTGACGGCAGCGGCTACCCGTTCGGAATCAAGGGCGAAGACATTCCCATTTTTAGCCGCATTGTTGCCGTGGCCGATGTGTTTGATGCGCTCACCTCGGCGCGCCCTTATAAGCAGGCCTGGGAAGTGGAGGCTGCTGCAGACTTTATCAAGAAGGCGGCCGGATCGCACTTTGATCCGGCCTGCGTGAATGCGCTCATCAAGGCCTGGGATGACGTGGAGCAGGTGCGCAACAAATACCAGGAGAGCTTTCTGCTGCCCAAGGAGTAGAAAAACAAGGGCCCAGCGATTCCTGTGCCTCTGGATGGCTTCTCCCCACTTGATTTGAATCAAGTGACGCCGGTCAAGGACGGGCATACTAGCCACCATGCCCTTTGCCACGTTGGAAGCGACCGTATCAGACCCGGAACCTGCTGTCATGCCTATCGCCGGATCCGCGCCACTGACGCCGATTGCCCCGCACAGTGGCGAGGCGTTGCAGTTGCTGGACGACCCGCAGGAATGGAGCGCCTTTAGCCGCCCGTACGGCAAGACAGCGGCTTGCTGGGAGTCCAGTGTGGTGATTGAGGGCATGCACTGCTCCGCTTGCAGCTTCACGGTGGAGGATGCCATTGCCGCAGTTCCCGGCGTGTTGCAGGTGCAGGTCAGCGCGGGCAGCCATCGGGCTCGGGTGATCTGGTCCGCCGAGCAGGTGCAGCCCTCGGCCTGGATGCTGGCCATACAAAAGCGTGGCTACCGCGCCATGCCGGCCAATGATGTGTTTGCCAGCGAACGCCGCCGTGTGGAAACGCGCAAGGCACTGTGGCGCTGGTTGGTGGCCGGCCTGTGCATGATGCAGGTGATGATGTACGCCTACCCGGCCTACACCGCTCACCCCGGAGACCTCACGGCCGAAATGGAGCGCCTGCTGCGTTGGGCCTCCTGGGTGTTGTCTTTGCCGGTGATGCTGTTTTCCTGCGGGCCTTTTTTTGGCAACGCACTGCGCGACCTGCGCCGGGGCTCGGTCAGCATGGACCTGCCGGTGGCGATTGGCATCGCCATCACCTTTGCGGTGAGTAGTTTGGGCACCTTTGATCCCACCGGAGTATTCGGACGTGCCGTGTATTTCGACTCGCTGACCATGTTCGTGTTCTTCCTGCTCACCGGGCGTTGGCTGGAGCTGCGCCTGCGCGACCGCACCGCCGGTTCGCTGGAAGCACTGATGAATCGCCTGCCCGAGAGTCTGGAGCGCCTCAATGCCGAGGGCGGTTTTGAACGCGTGGCGGCCCGCAGGCTGTTGGTCGGTGACCTGGTGCGGGTGCATCCCGGCGAGGCCTTTGCTGCCGACGGCGTAGTGGAGCAGGGCCAGACCTTGGTCGATGAAGCGTTGCTGACCGGCGAGTACCATGCGCTGCGCCGCGGGCCTGGAACCAAGGTGGTGGCTGGCAGTCATAACCTGAGTTCCACGGTACAGGTGCGGGTGCAGGCGTTGGGCGAGCAGACCCGCTTCGCCCAGATTGTGGCCCTGATGCAAAGTGCATCTACCACCAAACCCGCCACAGCCGCGCTGGCCGATCGCCTGGCCAGGCCCTTTTTGATAGGAGTGCTCTTGGCGGCAGGCCTGTCCTGCCTTTGGTGGTGGCAGACCGACCCGGAGCGGGCTCTGATGGTAGCGGTGGCGGTGCTGGTGGTGACCTGTCCCTGTGCCCTTTCCTTGGCCACGCCGGCCGCCATGCTCGCCGCCGCTGGAAACCTGGCGCGTGGCGGCGTCATGGTGCGCAATTTGCAGGCCTTGGAGGCGCTCTCCAGCGTGGACACGGTGGTGTTTGACAAGACCGGAACGCTGACCCAGGAAGCCATGGTGATCGGTGCCGCCGAGGTGCGTGCGGGCGTGTCGGTGGCCGAGGCCTTGCAGATGGCCGCGGCCTTGGCTGCACATTCGCTGCACCCCGCATCCAAGGCCTTGTGCGCGGCCTCAAGCCTGCCTGCCTACGCCGCATCGGCATGGACCTGCGAAGCTGTCACCGAGTTTGCGGGCCAAGGGCTGGAAGGCCATGCCGTGCAGGGTGCGCAGGAATGCTTGTTGCGTCTGGGTTCGGCCCGTTTTTGTGGACTGACACGCGGCGCATCCGATAGTCTGCGGGTGCATGTGAGCGACGCACAGGGCTGGTTGGCCAGCTTTGAGCTGCGTGAAGAAGTGCGTGCGCAGGCCGCTCGGGCGGTCGCTTTGCTGCAGCAGGCCGGGGTTCAGGTGCACCTGCTGTCCGGTGATGATGCTGAGTCGGTGCAACGAGTGGCCGCAAAAATTGGCATTGTGCAGGTGCGAGGTGCCTGTTCCCCGGCTGAAAAGCTGGCCGTGCTGCGCGATTTGCAGGCTCAGGGGCGCAAGGTCGCGATGGTTGGTGACGGCCTGAATGACGGCCCGGTGCTGGCCGGTGCGCATGTTTCTTTTGCCTTTGGTCAAGCCGTACCCCTGGCGCAGGCACAATCCGACTTCATCGTGATGGGCGGTCAATTATTGGCCGTGGTGCAAGCCTTGCAGCTGTCGCGCAGAACCATGTCGGTGGTTCGCCAGAACCTGTGGTGGGCCCTTTTGTACAACGTGGCCGGTGTGCCGCTGGCAATTCTCGGCTTGTTGCCGGCCTGGCTCGCCGGCCTGGGAATGGCCTGCAGTTCGCTGCTGGTGGTTGCCAATGCTTTGCGCCTGACGGCATCGGCGCAAGTGCCCAAAGGAACTTGATGGACATACTTTATTTACTGATACCGCTATCGGTCGTGTTGGTGTTTTGCATTCTTGGCGGACTGTGGTGGGCCATTGATCGAGGGCAGTTCGAGGACATCGAACGCGAGGGTGAGCGCATTTTGAAAGATTCGTGAAAGGCTCGCGAGCCGATCAGGGGTATTCTTAACAAATCTTCAGGTTTCTTTTGCAGGCTTTGATGTCGGTCAAACTGATTTCATGTTGCAGGCAAGAAACTTGTACCAGGTTAATTAATGAAGAGGTAACTATGGCATTTGCAAATCAGAAAGCCGAGCTGTACAACGACACCGTTGTCCGGCAATTCGCCATCATGACGGTGGTCTGGGGGGTGGTTGGCATGCTGGTTGGCGTGATCATCGCCGCCCAGCTGGCTTGGCCCGAGCTCAATATGGGCATACCATGGCTGACCTTTGGTCGGCTGCGTCCACTGCATACCAATGCAGTGATTTTCGCGTTTGGTGGTTGCGGACTGTTCGCAACCAGCTACTACGTGGTGCAGCGCACCTGCCAAGTCCGCATCTTCAGCGACAAGCTGGCGGCCTTTACCTTCTGGGGTTGGCAATTGGTCATTTTGTTGGCTGCTGTGTCCCTGCCCCTGGGTTACACCTCAGGCAAGGAATACGCAGAGCTGGAATGGCCGATTGACATCCTGATCACCCTGGTCTGGGTGGCCTACGCAGTCGTGTTTTTTGGCACGGTCGGTACCCGCAAGGTGCGCCACATTTACGTGGCCAACTGGTTCTTCGGCGCCTTCATCCTGGCCGTGGCCTTGCTGCACCTGGTCAACAGTGCAGAAATCCCGGTCGGCGCCATGAAGTCCTACTCGGCCTATGCCGGTGTGCAGGACGCCATGGTGCAATGGTGGTACGGCCACAATGCCGTGGGCTTCTTCCTGACCGCCGGCTTCCTGGGCATGATGTACTACTTCATCCCCAAGCAAGCGGGCCGCCCGGTCTACAGCTACCGCCTGTCGATCGTCCACTTCTGGGCGCTGATTTTCACCTACATGTGGGCCGGTCCTCACCACCTGCATTACACCGCTCTGCCTGACTGGACCCAGTCTGTGGGTATGGTGTTCTCCCTGATTCTGCTGGCTCCCAGTTGGGGCGGCATGATCAACGGCGTGATGACTCTGTCCGGCGCCTGGCACAAGCTGCGGGATGACCCTATCCTGCGTTTCCTGATCGTGTCCCTCTCGTTCTACGGTATGTCGACCTTTGAAGGTCCGATGATGGCCATCAAGACCGTCAATGCACTGAGCCATTACACCGACTGGACCGTGGGCCACGTGCACTCTGGTGCTCTGGGTTGGGTCGGTCTGGTGACCATGGGTTCCATGTACTACCTGATCCCCAAGCTGTTCGGTCAAAAACAGATGTATTCCGTCAAGGCGATTGAGGTGCACTTCTGGACCGCTACCATCGGTATCGTGATTTACATCGCTGCCATGTGGATTGCCGGTGTGATGCAGGGCCTGATGTGGCGCGCCATCAACCCCGATGGCACACTGACCTACACCTTTGTCGAGAGCGTCAAAGCAACCTATCCCTTCTATGTGCTGCGTCTGTTGGGCGGTCTGCTGTACCTGAGCGGCATGATCATCATGTTGTGGAACACGTTGAAGACTGCTACCAGCGGCCGCGCGGTTCATGTCGCAGTGCCCACTACAGTTGCCCACGCTTGAAGGAATATTGAAAATGTCAAATAAATCTTCCGGCATGTCTCACGAAGCCATTGAGACTAACAACTTCCTGATGATCGCTCTGATTCTGCTCGTCCTGCTGTTTGGCGGACTGGTGGAAATCGTTCCGCTGTTCTTCCAGAAGTCCACCACCGAACCGATCAAGGGCGTGCAACCCTATACGGCACTGCAACTGGCAGGCCGTGACATCTTTACCCGTGAAGGTTGCTACAACTGTCACTCGCAGATGATTCGTCCGTTCCGGGCAGAAACCCTGCGCTATGGTCACTATTCGGTGGCCGGCGAGTCGGTCTATGACCACCCGTTCCAATGGGGCAGCAAGCGCACCGGACCCGATCTGGCCCGTGTCGGCTCCAAGTACAGCGATGAATGGCATCGAATTCACCTGACCAACCCGCGTGACGTGGTGCCTGAGTCGAACATGCCTGCCTACCCTTGGCTGTCCAAGAACCTGGTGGACGCGGAAGTGATGCCAGCCCACATGACCGGTTTGCGTCGGGTCGGCGTGCCCTATACCGACGAGCAAATCGCCAAGTCGGTTGAGGATGTACAAGGCAAGACCGAGCTCGAAGCGGTAATCGCCTATTTGCAGTCTCTGGGCCTGGCCCTTAAATAAGGCATCGAGTACCGACATGCCATTCGATATCAACACCCTGTGGGAAATGATCACCCCCCTGCGGGAAATTGCGACACTGGTCAGCTTCGGCTCATTTTTGGGAATTGTGTGGTGGGCTTGGTCCAAGCGGCGCTCCAACGACTTTTCTGAAGCCGCCAATTTGCCCTTTCAGCAAGACTGATCAAGACTAATAGGATTCAACATGAGTGACTTTACAAGCAATTTTTGGTCAGTTTATGTCTCTGGCATTACCATTATTTCCATTGCAGCCTGTGCTTTGCTGCTGTGGTTTACTGGTAAAGCCAAGGCAATGACCGCCAGCGACAACACCACCGGCCACGTCTGGGACGGTGACTTGCGTGAGATGAACAACCCCTTGCCGCGTTGGTGGGTCGGGCTGTTTATCATCACGATCGTGTTTTCCGTTGTGTATCTCTACCTGTACCCAGGTTTGGGCGGCTCGCCCGGCTCTGCAGGATGGACATCGCAAGGGCAATATGACGCCGAAGTGGCCAAGGGCAATGCCGAGGTCGCTCCTTTGTATGCCAAGTTCCTGGCCATGACGGTGGAAGATGTTTCCAGGGATCCCCAGGCCCATGCCATCGGCGAGCGTTTGTTTATGAACAACTGCTCCCAGTGCCATGGCTCGGACGCCCACGGCAGCAAGGAATTTCCTAACCTCACTTCCGGACATTGGATGTGGGGCGGAACGCCGGACAAGCTGATTGAGACCGTGACCGGCGGCCGCAAGGGTCAAATGCCGACCATGGCCGCAGCGGTGGGAACGGCAGAGGATGTCAAGAACGTCGCAAACTATGTGTTGAGTCTGTCCAACAACCCGCATGACTCGGTTCGTGCGGAATTGGGCAAATCAAAATTCGTGGTCTGCGCAGCTTGCCATGGCCCAGAGGCCAAGGGCAACCCGGTTCTTGGCGCTCCCAACTTGACCGATGGAATCTGGAGCCGGGGCTTTAACGAGGCCGGCATCATCAACCAGGTGACCAATGGACGAGCCCGCGTCATGCCGGCCCAAGGCGGCAGACTGACTGAGGCGCAAATCCGTGTGTTGGTGGCCTATGTTTGGGGTCTGTCCAACAATGTTGCTGCGAAGTAAGTTCTTGATTTAGACTGGCACTTCCGTCTTGCCCCTGTGCCGTTTCGGGTTTTCTCGAAATGGCACAGGGGTTTGTTTTTTTTGTTCAAGGAAATATATGACTCAAACTGCACAATCAGAGACCACTCCATGGTGGAAGTTCGGGCATGTCTGGTTGGTGGTGGGCGGCCCGGCGATCGTGGTGGTCGCCAGTTTTTTCACACTCTATCTGGCCATCAGTCGGCCCGATCCGGTGACCGACGAAAACTACTACCAAAAAGGTATAGATATCAACAAGACCCTGGGTGGAACGCCGTCTAGCGCCTCACCGTCTGAGGTCGCCAGAAATAACGCCGCTACCGGTGTACCGAAGCCGAGCAACGCGCCCTGAGTGCGGTGCTGGGTACTATCTGAGGATCTAGTCGCAGACCCTGGGATTCACAATGTCTTTGAGCGCGTCCGTATTGATAATGCGGACATGCCTCTGTTTGACTTCCACAATGCCGTCTTCGACAAATTTGGAGAATGTGCGACTCACGGTTTCCAATTTCAGACCCAGGTAGCTGCCGATTTCCTCGCGTGTCATGCGCAGAATCAACTCGGACTGGGAAAATCCGCGTGCATGCAGTCGCTGTACCAAGTTGAGCAGAAAAGCCGCCAGACGCTCTTCTGCGCGCATGCTGCCCAAAAGTAACATCACGCCGTTTTCACGCACAATTTCGCGGCTCATGATCTTGTGTACGTGGCGCTGGAGGGCATTGACTTCCCGCGACAGTTCTTCAATCCGGTCAAAGGGCATGACGCACACTTCCGCATCTTCCAGCGCAACCGCGTCACAGGTGTGGTGGTCGTTGACAATGCCGTCCAGGCCCACGATCTCACCGGCCATCTGAAAGCCTGTGACCTGATCGCGCCCGTCTTCCGAGGCAACACAGGTCTTGAAAAATCCGGTGCGAATGGCATACAGGCTGGAGAACTTCTCGCCATTGCGAAACAGGGTGGCACCGCGTTTGATTTTGCGTCGGTTGGCCACCACATCATCAATGCGCTCCAACTCGGCCGGACTGAGGCCTAGCGGCATGCATAGCTCACGCAGATTGCAATTGGAGCAAGCCACTTTAATGCTGTGGGAATTCATTTCAATCACATTGGTGGTCGACTTGATTGAGATGCACGAATGTGCTTCGTCAGAGATAAATGCCTTCATTTTTGTTCCAACTTAAGTTCGCCTGATACAGGTCAATTATGAACCTAATTGTTCGCAGGGGTGTCACCTGTATAGATTGATTCACATCAAACTTGAAAAATGGATATTGGCGCATATTTGCTCAGACCGAATTGGAGACCCGCTATGACCGTTTTTGCACCCGTTACCGATGATTTACTGCGTCAATACGATGTGCCCGGTCCCCGCTACACCTCCTATCCCACAGCCGACCGATTCGTAGAGGCTTTTGTAGGCGCCGATTATGCGCAGGCGCTGACTCAGCGGCGCAGCGGAGTGGCCGCGCTGGCCCTGCCCTTGTCCCTTTATGTTCACATTCCGTTTTGCGAATCGCTGTGCTACTACTGTGCCTGCAACAAGATCATCACCAAGCACCATGAAAAGGCAGAGGAATATTTGCGTTACCTGGGCCGTGAAGTGGAATTGCACACCGCCTTGATGGGCACGGCGCAGTCGGTTAGCCAGTTGCACCTAGGCGGGGGCAGTCCGACCTTTTTGAGCGACGAAGAACTGCGCAGCCTGATGGCCATGCTCAAGCGCAACTTCAGCTTTGTTCCCGGTGGCGAGTATTCGATTGAAATCGACCCGCGCACCATCGACGAAAGGCGCCTGGACACCTTGGCCGAACTGGGCTTTAACCGCCTGAGCTTTGGCGTTCAGGACTTTGACCTAGCCGTGCAAAAGGCGGTGCACCGGGTGCAACCGGCCGAGCAGGTTTTTGCCCTGGTTGCTGCGGCCCGTTCGCGTGGCTTTGAGTCCATCAATGTGGATCTGATTTATGGCCTGCCCAAACAAAGCCCGGAGTCGTTTGATCGCACCTTGGCTCAGGTGGTCGAGCTCAAACCCGACCGCATTGCGCTGTACGCCTATGCGCATCTGCCGGATCGCTTTAAGCCGCAGCGGAGAATCCATACGCTGGACTTGCCCACGGGTGGCTCCAAGATTTCCATGCTCTCGCGCTCCTTGGCTGCCTTGTTGGGTGCCGGCTATGTCTATGTGGGTATGGATCACTTTGCGCTGCCCGATGACGCACTGGCCGTGGCCAAGCGCCAAGGTCGATTACATCGCAACTTCCAGGGCTATAGCACCCAACCCGATTGCGATTTGATTGCTTTGGGTGTTTCCAGCATAGGCCGCATAGGCGCCACCTATAGCCAGAATGCTAAGACGCTGGAAGAGTATTACGACGCCTTGGACCATGGCAACTTTCCCGTCGTGCGTGGTCTGGCCTTGACCCGAGACGACCTGGTGCGCCGGGCCGTGATCATGGCACTGATGTGCCAGGGAAACGTCCAGTTCGAATCCATAGAGCTGGCCTACCTGATTGAATTTCGAAGCTATTTCGCAAAAGAAATGGAAGCCTTGCAGGGATTGAGCGAACAGGGACTGGTGAGTCTGGACGAAACTGGAATCCAGGTGACGGACAAGGGCTGGTTCTTTGTGCGCGCCGTGGCGATGGTGTTTGATCGGTATTTGCAAACCGACCGTACCCGCGCAAGGTTTTCCAAGATCATTTAGCATTCGGGGATGCAATTTTCTTTGGGCGCCACAGCGTTGTTGATGGGGCTGGTGGGCGGTCCGCATTGTGTCTCCATGTGCGGCGCTGCCTGCGCGGGTATCGGACAGGCAGCAGGCGCGCGCAAAAATTCGGCCATTCTGGGCTTCCAACTGGGGCGTGTGCTGGGCTATTCGGCGCTGGGCGCCGTGGCCGCTGTATCCATGCAGGGGCTGGGTTGGATGACTGTCCAGTCTGCAGCACTCAGGCCGGTCTGGACCATGTTTCATGTGGCTGCGTTGTTGCTGGGACTGGTGCTGCTGCTGCGTGCCCAGCAGCCGGTATGGATGGAACTTGCCGGGCGCCGCATTTGGACCTACGCCAAGGCCATGGGCGCAGGCGCTGCGCCGGTCGTGCTTGGCAGCTTGTGGGCGCTGCTCCCGTGTGGGCTCTTGTATTCAGCCCTGCTGGTGGCCGCCATGGCGGGAGGGCCCGTGGACGGCGCCTTTGTCATGGCCGCGTTTGCCCTGGGTACCAGCGTCACCATGAGCGCGGCACCCTGGTTGTGGCTTAAGCTGCACGGCAACAGTGTGGCAAAAAGTGGCAGTGGTTCCTGGGGCGTTCGCCTAGCCGGACTGGCGCTGGCTGGCAGCTCTGGCTGGGCGCTGTGGATGGGCCTGGTTCACAATACCGCGCCCTGGTGCGCTACACCATCGTTATGAAGTCCACTGACTCACCGCACCGCCTCAGCGTGGCCCCCATGCTCGACTGGTCAGATAGGAATTGCCGTTATTTTCACCGGCTGTTGACCCGCCATGGCCGCCTTTACACCGAGATGGTGACCACCGGTGCCTTGTTGCATGGCGACGTGCCACGCCACCTGCGTTTCAACGCCGAAGAACATGCGCTTGCGTTGCAGCTGGGGGGCAGCGACACAGCCGATCTGGCTGCCTGTGCCAAGCTGGGCCAGGAATGGGGCTATGACGAGATCAACCTCAATTGCGGTTGCCCGTCCGAGCGGGTGCAGCGGGGTGCCTTTGGCGCCTGCCTAATGAATGAGGCGCCGCTGGTGGCAGATTGCGTCAAGGCCATGCTGGATGTGGTGGACATTCCGGTCACAGTCAAGCACCGCATTGGCATTGACCGTGAAGAAAGTTACGCCTTTGTGCGCGACTTTGTCGGCACCCTTTCGGAGGCTGGATGCCAGGTTTTTATCGTGCATGCCCGCAACGCCTGGCTCAAGGGTCTGAGTCCCAAGGAAAACCGCGAAGTCCCGCCACTGCGCTACGACCTGGTGTACCAGCTTAAAAGAGACTTTCCAGCGCTGACCATTTCCCTCAACGGCGGCGTCACCACCAGTGCGCAGGTGGCCGAGCATTTGCAGCATGTCGATGGTGTCATGTTGGGACGCGAGGCCTATCACAAGCCCTGGTGGCTGGCCGAATGGGATCAGGCCTTCTTTGGCGACGCGGCTTCCGAGTTGACGCGGGAATCGGTGGAAGAGCAGATGGTGGTCTACATGGAGCGTGAGGCGGCCCAGCATGGTACGTCCTGGTACAGCATCGCCCGCCATATGCTGGGCCTGCGCCATGGCCTGCCGGGGGCGCGCAAGTGGCGTCAGGTCTGGAGCGACCACCGGCTGAAGGCATTGCCAGCCAGAGAGGTGTGGGCTATTGCCCGCCAGGCCAGCTGCTCTGCGGCCGCGCCCACGGAAGCAGCGCTGTAAATTTACGCAAGCCGCTTCCAGGCCGTTGGCGAAGTGCTCGCGCATGCGCTTCACGGTGGCCGCTGCATCTCTTGTGCTCAGTGCAGTCATGATTTCGCGGTGTTCCTGCAGCGACTCGCCCATGCGCCCGGTCTTGAGCAGGGAGTTGTGCCGATTGAGCTTCATCACCTTGCGCAGATCCGCCACCATCTGGTCGCGCCAGCGGTTGTTGGCAATCGCTAGCAGTCGCATGTGGAAGCGTTCGTTGACAGCAAAAAAGGCGTCGGTATTGGCAATGCCCGGCAGGGCCGCTTGTTCCAGTTCCGCGTGCAGTGTCATCAGTTCGGCAAGCTGTAGGTCCGTCGCCGTGGCGGCAACCACCCCGGCCGCGTCACTTTCCAGCAGGCTGAGCAAATGGTAGACGTCGCGCAGGTCCTGTGCTGAGACCTCGGTCACATAGGCGCCGCGCCGTACCTTCATGGTCACCAGACCTTCGGCCGCCAACACCTTGAGGGCCTCGCGCAAGGGTGTGCGGCTGATGCCATGCTCCTCGGCAATCTTCAGTTCGTCAATCCAGCTACCGGGTTCCAGCTCCCGCTTGAAAATGCGCTGGCGCAGCAATTCCGCAACCTCCTCATAGAGCGCGCGAGGGGAGATGGATGGGCCGGAGCGGCTGTCGGACATGAGTGCTGCCATGGGCGCGAATTGTAAGCGGGGCGTCCATTTTTTAATGAATAATTATAAATAATGTAAACTTTGATCCGGCTGAATTCAGCTGCCAAGCTTGCTGAGCTGAGTGCTTCAACTGCTACGGACCCCGCCATGACCGAAAAGAAACCTGTTGTTCAATCTGCCACCCTGGAAGCCTGGAACAAGGCGGCCGCCAAGTCCGCCCCCGGCGGCAATGTGGAGGCGCTGAACTGGATCACCCCTGACGGCATCGCCGTAAAGCCCCTGTACACCGCGGCCGACACCGCCGATCTGGCGCACGCCGACACGCTGCCGGGCTTTGAGCCCTATTTGCGCGGCCCGCAGGCCACCATGTACGCGGTGCGCCCCTGGACCATCCGCCAGTACGCCGGTTTTTCCACCGCCGAAGAATCCAATGCCTTCTACCGCAAGGCGCTGGCGGCCGGTGGGCAGGGCGTGTCGGTGGCCTTCGACCTGGCCACCCACCGCGGCTACGATTCCGACCATCCCCGCGTCACCGGCGACGTCGGCAAGGCTGGTGTGGCCATCGATTCGGTGGAAGACATGAAGATCCTGTTTGACCAAATCCCGCTGGACAAGGTCTCGGTATCCATGACCATGAATGGCGCCGTGTTGCCGGTGCTGGCTGGTTATGTGGTGGCGGCGGAAGAGCAGGGCGTGTCGCAAGACAAGCTGAGCGGAACGATTCAGAACGACATTCTGAAAGAGTTCATGGTGCGCAACACCTACATCTACCCGCCCGCACCCAGCATGCGCATCATCGGCGACATCATTGGCTACACCGCCAAGAACATGCCGAAGTTCAACTCGATCTCGATCTCCGGCTACCACATGCAGGAAGCCGGTGCCAATCAGGCGCTGGAGCTGGCCTTCACCCTGGCCGATGGCAAGGAATACGTGAAGACGGCCATTGCGTCCGGCATGAATGTGGACGAATTTGCCGGACGCCTGTCCTTCTTCTGGGCCATCGGCATGAACTTCTACCTGGAAGTGGCCAAGATGCGTGCGGCGCGTCTGCTGTGGTGCCGCATCATGAAGGGCTTTGACGCCAAGGTGCCGAAGAGCCTGATGCTGCGCACCCATTGCCAGACCTCCGGCTGGTCGCTGACCGAGCAAGACCCTTACAACAACGTGGTGCGCACCACCATCGAGGCCATGGCCGCGGTGTTTGGCGGCACGCAAAGCCTGCACACCAACAGCTTTGACGAGGCCATTGCGCTGCCGACCGAGTTCTCCAGCCGGATTGCCCGCAACACCCAGCTGATCATCCAGGAAGAAACCCACATCACCAACGTGATTGACCCCTGGGCCGGCAGCTACATGATGGAAAAGCTGACCCAGGACATGGCCGACGCCGCCTGGAAGATCATCGAAGAGGTCGAAGCCATGGGCGGCATGGTCAAGGCCGTAGATTCTGGCTGGGCCAAGCTCAAGATCGAAGCCGCTGCGGCCGACAAGCAGGCCCGCATCGACTCCGGTCGCGACGTCATCGTCGGCGTCAACAAATACAAGCTCAAGACCGAGGACGCCATCGAGGCGCGCGACATCGATAACGTGGCCGTGCGCGACGGCCAGATCGAGCGCCTCAACAGCATCCGAGCCAGCCGCGACAGTGACAAGGTGAATGCCGCGCTGGCCGCCCTGACCGCCGCTGCCGAAGATGGCAGCGGCAACTTGCTGGATCTGTCGATTCAGGCGGTGCGCCTGCGCGCCACGGTGGGCGAAATCAGCGATGCGCTGGAAAAGGTCTTTGGCCGCCACCGTGCCGACACGCAAAAGGTCACCGGCGTCTATGCCGCCGCCTACGACAGCGCGAATGGAGACACCATGGAATATTGGGAGCAGCTCAAGAAAGACATCGCCGCCTTTGCCGAGGTGCAGGGTCGGCGTCCGCGCGTGATGATCAGCAAACTGGGCCAGGACGGCCATGACCGCGGCGCCAAGGTGGTGGCCACGGCCTTTGCCGACCTCGGCTTTGACGTGGACATGGGTCCGCTGTTTCAGACCCCCGAAGAATGCGCGCGCCAGGCGATTGAAAACGATGTGCATGCCGTCGGCGTGTCTACCCTGGCGGCGGGTCACAAGACTCTGGTGCCGGCCATCATTGCCGAACTGCGCAAGCAGGGCGCCGACGATATCATCGTGTTTGTCGGCGGCGTGATTCCGCGTCAGGATTACGATTACCTGTACGCTGCTGGCGTCAAGGGAATTTATGGCCCCGGCACACCTATTCCGGCCAGCGCCCGTGATGTGTTGGACCAGATCAACAAGGCACTGGCTGCGGCCTGAGCCCCCAGCGGGAACATGGGGATGGCCGCTGAAACTGTCGCCGCACCAGCCGTGCGGCAGGGCGTTCGTGCCAGTGACATTCTGGAGGGGCAGGGCCTGGCGCAAAGGCGTAGTCTGGCGAAAGCCATTACCCTTCTGGAATCCACCCGCGCCGACCACCGCCTGTTGGCCGACGAACTGTTGACGGCCTTGCTGCCGCACAGCGGCAAGTCGCTGCGCCTGGGCATCAGCGGCGTGCCAGGCGTTGGCAAGAGCACCTTTATCGAGGCGCTGGGCCTCTACCTGATCGCGAAGGGCCACCGCGTGGCCGTGCTGGCGGTGGACCCCAGCAGTTCGGTTTCCGGCGGCTCCATCCTGGGCGACAAGACGCGCATGGAATTGTTGTCCATGCACGAGCGCGCCTATATTCGCCCCAGCCCCAGCAGCGGTACCTTGGGCGGTGTGGCCGAAAAAACCCGTGAGGCCATGCTGGTTTGCGAGGCCGCCGGCTTTGACATTGTGATTGTGGAAACCGTCGGGGTGGGCCAGTCTGAAACGGCAGTGCAAGGCATGAGCGACATGTTTGTGCTGATGCAACTGCCCAATGCCGGTGACGATTTGCAGGCGATCAAAAAGGGCGTGATGGAACTGGCCGATCTGGTCGTCATCAACAAGGCCGATATCGACGCCGATGCCGCCATGCGGGCCGAGGCGCAAATCACCTCCAGCCTGCGCCTGCTGGGCATATCCGGCAATCCCCATGATCCGCATAGCGATGCGCATTGGCATCCACGCGTGCTCAAGATGAGCGCGCTGCAAGGGCAGGGCTTGGATGCCTTTTGGGAAGCGGTCAGCACCTTTCAGCGCCTGCAAACCGCAAACGGCTTACTGGCCAGTCGGCGCCAGAGCCAGTCACTGGCCTGGATGTGGGAGCGCGTAGACGCAGGCCTCAAACAGGCCTTCAAGAACAATCCTGCAGTGCGTGCGCAACTGCCAGTATTTATCAACTCGGTGCAGTCCGGTCAGCTGGCTGCAAGCACCGCGGCGCGCAATCTGCTGGCCCTGCATGCTGCTGGCGCAGCAGCCCAAAATACTCAAATAGCGAACACTTAGAAAGAAGGAAACCATGCACGACATCCTTGAACAACTGGAAGCCAAGCGCGAACTCGCGCGTCTGGGCGGTGGCCAAAAGCGAATCGACGCGCAACACAAAAAGGGCAAACTCACGGCGCGTGAACGCATTGAGGTGTTGCTCGACGAAGGTACGTTTGAAGAGTGGGACATGTTTGTCGAGCACCGCTGCGTTGACTTCGGCATGGCCGACAACAAAATTCCGGGCGACGGCGTGGTCACCGGTTACGGCATGATCAATGGCCGCCTGGTATTTGTCTTCAGCCAGGACTTCACGGTGTTCGGTGGTGCGCTATCGGAAGCCCATGCGGAAAAAATTTGCAAGGTGATGGACCAAGCCATGAAGGTCGGCGCACCGGTAATCGGCCTGAACGATTCGGGCGGTGCCCGTATTCAGGAAGGCGTGGCGTCCCTGGGCGGCTATGCCGACGTGTTCCAGCGCAATGTGATGGCCAGCGGCGTGATTCCGCAGATCAGCATGATCATGGGCCCCTCGGCCGGCGGTGCGGTGTACTCACCCGCCATGACCGACTTCATCTTCATGGTCAAGGATAGCTCCTACATGTTTGTGACCGGCCCCGAGGTGGTCAAGACGGTGACACACGAAGACGTGACGGCCGAAGAACTGGGCGGAGCGGTCAGCCACAGCACCAAGAGCGGTGTCTGCGACCTGGCCTTTGAGAACGATGTGGAAGCGCTGCTGATGCTGCGCCGCCTCTACAACTACCTGCCGCTCTCCAACCGCGAAAAGGCACCGGTGCGTCGCAGCGGTGACCCGGCCGACCGCTTGGACATGAGCCTGGACACTCTGATTCCTGACAACCCGAACAAGCCCTACGACATGAAGGAGCTGATCGTCAAGACCATGGACGACGGCGACTTCTTCGAGATCCAGCCTGAATACGCCAAGAACATCATCATCGGCTTTGGCCGCATGGATGGTCAGACCGTGGGCATTGTGGCGAATCAGCCCATGGTGCTGGCTGGTTGCCTGGACATCAAGAGCAGCATCAAGGCGGCGCGCTTTGTGCGCTTTTGCGATGCCTTTAACATTCCCGTCATCACCTTTGTCGACGTGCCCGGTTTCATGCCCGGCACCGCACAGGAGTACGGCGGCATCATCAAGCACGGCGCCAAGTTGCTGTATGCGTACGCTGAGTGCACCGTGCCCAAGATCACCGTGATCACGCGCAAGGCCTATGGTGGTGCCTATGACGTGATGTCGTCCAAGCATTTGCGCGGCGATGTGAACATTGCCTGGCCGAATGCCGAGATCGCCGTGATGGGTGCCAAGGGGGCGGTGGAGATCATCTTCCGCGAGGAGAAGGGCCACCCCGAAAAGCTGGCCGCCAAGGAAGCCGAATACAAGGCGCGTTTTGCCAACCCGTTTGTGGCCGGTGCGCGTGGCTTTATCGACGACGTGATCCTGCCGCACGAGACCCGCAAGCGCATTTGCCGCTCGCTGGTGATGTTGAAAGACAAAAAGCTGGAAAACCCGTGGCGCAAGCACGGCAACATCCCTCTGTAAGCCCCAAGGAGAACAAGAACATGTTTACCAAAATACTGATTGCCAACCGCGGTGAAATCGCCTGCCGCGTGATCGTTACGGCCCGCAAGATGGGCATCAAGACCGTCGCCGTTTATTCGGATGCGGACAAGGAAGCGCGCCACGTGTTGCTGGCCGATGAGGCCGTGAACATTGGTCCAGCCCCCAGCCGCGAGAGCTATTTGCTGGCCGAAAAAATCATTGCTGCCTGCAAGCAAACCGGCGCCCAGGCCGTGCACCCCGGCTATGGTTTCCTGAGCGAAAACGCTGAATTCTCCAAGCGCTGCGAGGAAGAGGGCATTGCCTTTATCGGCCCCAAGCATTTCTCGATTGCCGCCATGGGTGACAAGATCGAATCCAAGAAGCTGGCCGGTGCTGCGGGCGTGAACTGCATTCCCGGTGTCAACGACGCCATCGATACGCCTGAGCGTGCGGTGGAAATTGCCAAGAGCATTGGCTATCCGGTGATGATCAAGGCCAGCGCCGGCGGCGGCGGCAAGGGCTTGCGTGTGGCGGGCAACGACAAGGAAGCCTTTGAGGGCTTCACCAGTTGCCGCAACGAGGCGCGCAACAGCTTTGGCGACGACCGCGTGTTTATCGAAAAGTTTGTCGAAGAACCCCGCCACATTGAAATCCAGCTGATCGGTGACTCGTTTGGCAATGTGCTGTATCTGAACGAGCGCGAGTGCTCGATCCAGCGTCGCCACCAGAAGGTGATTGAAGAGGCGCCGTCGCCCTTTATCAGCGACGCCACCCGCAAGGCCATGGGCGAGCAGGCGGTGCAGCTGGCCAAGGCCGTGAAGTACCAGAGCGCCGGAACGGTGGAGTTTGTGGTTGGCAAGGACCAGAGCTTTTACTTCCTGGAGATGAACACCCGCCTGCAGGTGGAGCATCCTGTCACCGAAGCCATCACCGGCCTGGACCTGGTGGAGCTGATGATTCGCGTGGCGGCCGGCGAAGCGCTGCCGCTGACGCAGGACCAGGTCCAGCGCAATGGCTGGGCCATGGAATGCCGCATCAATGCCGAAGACCCGTACCGCGGCTTTCTCCCCAGCACCGGCCGTCTGGTGCGCTTCTCGCCACCCGAGCAGACCATGTGGCAGGGTGACACCGAGCATCTGTATGGCGTGCGCGTGGATACCGGCGTGGTGGATGGCGGAGAAATTCCGATGTACTACGACTCGATGATTGCCAAACTCATCGTGCACGGCAAGGACCGTTTGGACGCGATTGCCAAGATGCGCGAAGCACTGAACGGCTTTGTGATCCGCGGCGTGTCGAGCAATATTCCGTTCCAGTCGGCCCTGCTGGCGCATCCCAAGTTTGTCTCGGGTGACTTCAACACCGGTTTTATCGCCGAGCATTACAGCAAGGGTTTTGTGGCCGAGGACGTGCCCCATGACGATGCCAACTTCCTGCTGGCATTGGCCACGCTGGTGCGACGCAAGACGCGTGAACGTGCGGCCGGCATCAGCGGACAGATGCATGGCTATGCGGTGACCGTGGCCAAGGAATATGTGGTGGTCACGCTGGGTGCCGGCGGTGAAAATATCTACACGCCGGTGCATGTGGATGACTATGTAGGGCACACCGGCGCAGCGCGTGTCACGGTGGCCGGTCGTATTTATGAAATAGAGAGTGACTCTCGCCTGAACGCCATTTGTCTGCACGGCAAGGTGAATGGCAAGCCATTTACCGCCCAGGTGGAAAGTGGCACGCCACGCAATCCGCTGGCGTGGCGGGTACAGCACAACGGCAAGCGCATTGATGTGCAGGTAATGTCACCGCGCACGGCCGAACTGCACGCGCTGATGCCCTTCAAGCCAGCCCCCGATATGAGCCGCTTTGTGCTGTCGCCTATGCCGGGGCTGCTGGTGAACGTGGCCGTGGTGCCTGGTCAGAAGGTCCAGGCCGGTGAACGCGTGGCCGTTATCGAGGCCATGAAGATGGAAAATGTGCTGTTTGCCGTCGCCGATGGAGTGGTCGGCAAGGTTCTTGCATCCAAGGGTGAAAGCCTGACGGTGGATCAGGCCATCGTGGAGTTTGTGTAAATGATACGTCCTTTTCAAGTACTGGGTGTCCAGCAGATTGCCATTGGCGGGCCGGACAAGAAGCGGCTGCAAAAGCTGTGGGTGGAGATGCTGGGTCTGGAAGTCACCGGCACGTTCCGCAGCGAAAGCGAAAACGTGGATGAGGACATATGCGCGATTGGCGCCGGTCCGTTCAAGGTCGAGGTGGACCTGATGCAACCCGTGGATCCGGACAAAAAGCCGGCCGTCCATGCCACGCCACTGAATCACATCGGCCTGTGGATCGATGATCTGCCCACCGCCGTAGAGTGGCTCACCGCCCATGGCGTGCGCTTTGCACCGGGCGGCATTCGCAAGGGCGCAGCTGGCTTTGACATCTGCTTTTTGCATCCCAAGGCGAATGAGGAATTCCCGATTGCCGGCGAGGGCGTGCTGATCGAAATGGTGCAGGCCCCCCCGGAGGTGGTGAAGGCCTTTTCGCAACTGGCCTTCCCTGGCCGCAGCGTTTAGCTTTGACGATCAATGCAAAAAGCCGCTGTGATTCAGCAGCTTTTTGCTGACGGGCAATCTATCCAGGCAGGCGCTTGGCGCGTGCCCGCTGCAGCGCCGCTTCAATGATGGCGCGCTTTTTGTCCAAAATGGCTGGATCTGAATGCTGGGAATGCGCTGCTATATCGGACACTTTGAGTTCGGCCTTGGCTAGTAGGCGTTGCTCTTGCTCCTGCACTTCACGTTCCAGCCGCAGGCCGCGCTGGGAATAGCGATTCAGCGCGTGCTCGGCCTGGGTAGTTGACCAAGCGCTCCAGCCGGTGGTTTGCGCCGTCACGTTTTCCAGCAGAATGCAATCCACCGGGCAGACCGGCAAACACAGCTCGCAACCGGTGCAATGGGCTTCCAGCACGGTGTGCATTAGCTTGTTGGAACCGATGATGGCGTCCACCGGGCAGGCCGCAATGCACAGGGTACAGCCTATGCACCAATCCTCATCAATAAAGGCCAGGGTGCGCGGACCCTCGGCGCCAAAGTCCGGGTCCAGTGGCTTAATGCTGCGCCCGGTGATTGCGGCAAGTCGCTCCACCCCCTGCGCCCCTCCTGGCGGGCACTGGTTGATGTCCGCCTCGCCCGCTGCCACCGCCTCGGCATAGCCCAGACAATCCGAGTAGCCACAGCGCTTGCACTGGGTTTGGGGCAGGGCGTCGTGGATGCGCCCGGCCAGGGTGCGACTCAAGACCCCCTCTGTATCCACTTCTGCATCAGGTCTTGGAAGCCGCTTTTTTTACGGCAATCTTCTTGGCGCCTGCAGTGCTGGCGAGCGACTTGCTGGCTGCGGGTGCAGCCATCCCGGATAGCTGCGGCGTGGCAGCCACATTGGACGCATGGGAGTCGGCACCATTGTGGTCCAGGATGAATTTTTTGACCACCGGATACACATGCTCGCGCCAGCGGCGGCCGGAGAAGATGCCGTAATGCCCAGCGCCCTCGGCCTCGAAATGCTGTTGCAAAGCCTTGGGAACGCCGCTGCAGATGTCGTGCACCGCCTTGGTCTGGCCGGAGCCGGAGATGTCGTCCAATTCGCCCTCGACCGAGAGCAGGGCCGTACTCTTGATGTCTGCTGGACGCACGCGTTCGATTTGACCGCTGGGATTTTTGATGTCCCAGGTACCGCTGACCAGGCTGAAGTCCTGAAACACCACCTTGATGGTCTCCAGGTAGTAATCGGCGTCCATGTCTAAGACCGCGTTGTACTCGTCGTAAAACTTGCGGTGGGCCTCGGTGCTGGCGTCGTCACCCTTGATCAGGTCCTTGAAGTAGTCGTAATGGCTCTTGGCATGGTGGTCGGGGTTCATCGCGACAAAGCCGGTGTGCTGCAAAAAGCCGGGATAGACACGGCGTCCGACACCCGGGAAGTTGCTGGGCACACGGTAGATCACATTGTTCTCAAACCAGCTATGGCTCTTGTTCATGGCCAGGTTGTTGACCGCCGTGGGAGATTTGCGCGCATCGATAGGGCCGCCCATCATGGTCATGGTCAGCGGTGTTTTCTCACCGCGGCTGGCCATCAACGACACCGCAGCCAGCACCGGTACGGTGGGCTGGCACACGCTCATGACGTGACAGTTGCCGTATTTGGCCTGCACGTGGCGGATGAATTCCTGCACGTAGTTGACGTAGTCATCGAGGTGAAATTCACCTTCGCTCATGGGCACCAGACGGGCATTTTTCCAGTCCGTGATGTAGACCTTGTGGTCCTTGAGCATGGTCTTGACGGTATCGCGCAGCAGCGTCGAATAGTGGCCAGACAGAGGGGCCACGATCAGCACGACCGGTTCGTCCTTGATCTTGGCGAATGTGGAAGCATCGTCTGTCAGCCGTTTGAAACGGCGCAGCTCGCAAAAAGGCTTGTCCACTTCGACGCGCTCGAGGATCGCGACTTCGACGCCGTTTTCATTGATCGAGCGGATGTCGAACTGTGGGCGCTCGTAGTCCTTGCCCAAACGATGCATCAGGTCATAGGTGGCCGAGAGCCTCTGTGAGAACGGGCTTTTACCCGCCATCGAGGTCGGGTTGGAGTAAGCCTTTGCCGCTGCAGCGGCCAGGTCCGCGAACGGTTCCATCAGGGAACGTTGGGTTTCATAGAGCTGGTACAGCATAAATCACTCTCTTATAAAAATGGTGCAGTGCAATATAACAGTTTTAAGCATCTCAGGGTGGGTCGCTTGCTCTAAGTATGCCCCTTAAGCCGTTTCGGCTGTGGGCGCCCAAGTTCCCCAGCAACTCTGCCATCGCGCTCTCAAGTCTGGCCCGTTCGGCGCCGTCCCTTTTGGAGAGTTCGTCCAGCAGCTTGATGTCCGTTTCGTGGGCAGCAAAGCCCGGGTCCGACAATGCCGGTATGGCCGCCGACAGAGCCTGCACTAGTGGCGCTGCAGCCCGCACAGCCTGGGCACTGACCACATCGCGCAGGTAATGGTCGCTCCAGTCGGGGTAGCCCTTGTCCCTGTCGATGGCGTGCAAGGCCTTCTCCAGGCCGGTTTCCTGTTGTTGGCGAGCTGCGGCGCGCAGCAGACACTCGGACTGGTACCGGTCTAGCAAGCGGTGGCTATTGGACAGCACGCTTAACAACTCGCTCTTCATGGTCGGCATGCCCGCCATCGCCAGCGCGCTGGCAGTCAACAGCTTGGCGCTGGAATAGCTAGGCGCCAGGGCGGCGTTATAGGGCTGGGTCAGGTCTTGCAGATAGTGCAAGGACAGGCCAGCAAAACGCCAGCCCCAGTAGGCATGACCGGTGCGAAATGCCAGCGATGACAAGGTGGAAAATTGGTGTGAGCGTAGCAGCAAAAAAGTGCGTCCAATCAAGGGCACGGCCAGGTACAGCATGCGGCTTTCGTGCAGGAAGGCCACGTGAAATGGCGCCTGGGACGCGCTTGCAAGTGCTGGATTACCAAAGGGCTGCGTGCCAAAGCCGTACAGGCCGCCCCAGTCGGACGGGTTGTCCTCAAACAGGTTGATATCCAGACCATATTCCGGCTCCTCGGTTGCCGATGCCAGCGCGCTCAAGGGCGAGACCTGGTCGCCGGCCTTCAGCGCCAGGTATGAGTCGCTGCTGCCGGGCGCTTCCGGCAAGCTGCTCACGGCACCGCGCGGCAAGGCTGAACCCGACTGGGGATTCCAGGGATCGGTCTGCAAATAAAGTGCAAATTTGCTGTTCGGTGCGACGCGCAAGGCCATCAGAAACGCCAAGCGCCGGGCTTCGTCCGTGCGCGACGCGTCGGCGGCAAATGCCAGTTCGGCGGGACGCGGCGGATATTTTTTCAGATGCGCTAACGCCCAGGCCTCCTGGCTTGCCAGCAGTGCCTCTACGGTATTTTCCTCTGCCCTTAGAAAAGCCTCCAGCGACTCCACGGTGACGCTCGATGCATTGGCCACCTCCGGCATACGCTCGAATGCCCGGTAGCTAACCAAGCTGTGATTTCCCCAGGCCTGGGCCTGCGTAGCTGCCAGTCCCAGCAGCAGGACCAGGGAATGGAGAAATCGCATCAACAAAAGGTCAGATCACCTTGGCAATGCAGGCACAGACATAGTCTATGTTCTTGCTGTTGAGCGCGGCCACGCACATGCGGCCGGTGTCGGTGCCATACACACCAAACTCGCTGCGTAGACGCACCATCTGGTCCTTGGATAGCCCGGAGTAGCTGAACATGCCGATCTGGGTGGTGATGAAACTCATGTCCTGCTGCACACCGGCGGCCTTCAGGCCATCGACCAGCTTTTGGCGCATGGCCTTGATGCGCACGCGCATCTCGCCTAGCTCTTTTTCCCACAGGGCGCGCAGCTCGGGGTTGTTCAGCACGGCGGCCACCACGGCGCCACCATGGGTGGGTGGGTTGGAGTAGTTGGTGCGGATCACGATCTTGAGTTGGCTGAGCACGCGCGATGCTTCTTCCTTGTCTTGGCACAGCACCGACAGTCCGCCCACGCGTTCGCCATACAGGCTGAAGCTTTTGGAGAAGGAGGTGGAGACAAGGAAGTTCAGGCCGGCGGCGACAAACTTGCCAATCACTGCGCCATCTTCCTGGATGCCGTAACCAAAGCCCTGATAAGCCATGTCGAGGAACGCGGTGAGTTGCTTGGTCTTTACGACCTCGATCACTTGGTCCCACTGGGCAGCGGTAATGTCATAGCCGGTCGGGTTGTGACAGCAGGCGTGCAGCACGATGATGGTGCCAGGCTCGGCCGCGTTCAGGCTGGAGAGCATGGCGTCGAAATCCACGCCGCGCTTGGCTGCGTCGTAGTAGGCATAGGTTTCCACCAGAAAGCCGGCGTTGGTGAACAGGGCGCGGTGGTTTTCCCAGCTTGGGTCGGAGATCAAGACCTTGGCATTGGGGCTCAGGTGCTTCAAGAAGTCGGCGCCAATCTTCAGGCCGCCGGTGCCGCCAATGGCTTGAACGGTGGCAACGCGGCCGGAGCTGACGGGCTCGCTGTCGGTGCCAAACACCAGGCTCTTGACAGCGGCGTCATAGGCGGCAATGCCGTCGATGGGCAGGTAGCCGCGCGCCGTGGGTTTTTCCATCATGGTCTTTTCTGCGGCCTGCACGCAGTGCAACAGGGGCAGCTTGCCGTCGTCGCCGAAATACACGCCGACGCCGAGGTTGACCTTGTTGGGGTTGGTATCGGCGTTGAACTGTTCGTTCAGACCCAGGATGGGGTCGCGGGGGGCCATTTCGACGGCGGAAAAGAGAGACATGAACAAGTCCTGTGGGTTAAGTGAGGGAATACCCCAGATTTTACTTGCGCTTTGTGCCGCCCATTCAATCACTTGCAGTGACAGGGTTTGTTGCGCCTGCGCCAGCCCGAGTGCCGCCACTGGACTACAGTTCATCCTTTGCATCGTGAAAATTTTCCGCTATGTCCGTCTCCAAGCCTGTTGCCGCCCTTGCCGCCGAGTCCGGGGATGCCGAGCGCACCGGCAGCTTTGTGCGTTTCCCCGATTCGCCCTTCGAGCTGTACCAGCCCTATCCCCCGGCCGGTGACCAGCCTGAGGCGATCCGCCAACTGGTGGAGGGCATTCACGACGGCGAGGTGTTTCAGACCCTGCTGGGCGTCACCGGTTCCGGCAAGACCTTCACCATGGCCAATGTGATAGCCGAGCTGGGTCGCCCGGCTATCGTGTTCGCGCCCAACAAGACGCTGGCCGCGCAGTTGTATAGCGAGTTCCGCGAGTTCTTCCCCAAGAACGCGGTGGAGTACTTCGTCAGCTACTACGACTACTACCAGCCGGAGGCCTATGTGCCGCAGCGCGACCTGTTCATCGAAAAGGACTCGGCGATCAACGAGCACATCGAGCAGATGCGGCTCAGCTGCACTAAAAGTGTTCTGGAGCGGCGCGACGTGATCATCGTGGCCACCGTTTCGGCCATCTACGGCATCGGCCAGCCCGAGGCGTACCACAAGATGATCATGACCTTGCGCGTGGGCGACAAGTTTGGCCAGCGCGACCTGATCAGCCAGCTGGTGCGCATGCAGTACCAGCGCAATGACATCGACTTCTCGCGTGGCGCCTTTCGCGTGCGCGGCGACACCATCGACGTCTTTCCGGCCGAGCATTCCGAGATGGCCATCCGCGTCGAGCTGTTCGACGACGAGATCGAGTCGCTGCAGCTGTTCGATCCGCTGACCGGGCGCATCCGCCAGAAGATCCCGCGCTTTACGGTTTACCCCAGCAGCCACTACGTGACGCCGCGCGAGCAGGTGCTGGCCGCAGTGGAGACCATCAAGCTGGAGTTGGCCGACCGACTCAAGGAGTTCCTGTCCATGGGCAAGCTGGTGGAGGCGCAGCGGCTGGAGCAGCGCACCCGGTTCGACCTGGAAATGCTCAGCGAGGTGGGCCACTGCAAGGGCATTGAAAACTATTCGCGCCACCTGAGCGCCGCAGCTCCCGGCGAGCCACCTGCCACGCTGACCGATTATTTGCCCAAGGATGCGGTGATGTTTCTGGACGAAAGCCATGTGCTGATCGGCCAGTTTGGCGGCATGTACAACGGCGACCGCGCCCGCAAGACCACGCTGGTGGAATACGGCTTTCGCCTGCCCAGCGCGCTGGACAACCGGCCGCTGAAGTTCGAGGAATTCGAGGCCCGCATGCGCCAGGCCGTGTTTGTTTCGGCCACTCCGGCACAGTGGGAGAAGGACCATGCCGGCAAGGTGGTGGAGCAGGTGGTGCGCCCCACCGGACTGGTGGATCCCGAAGTGGAAGTGCGACCGGCCACCAGCCAGGTCGACGATGTGCTGCAGGAAATCCGCATCCGCGTCGAGAAGAACGAGCGGGTGCTGATCACCACCCTGACCAAGCGAATGGCCGAGCAGCTCACCGACTATCTGAGCGACAACGGCGTCAAGGTGCGCTACCTGCACAGCGACGTGGACACGGTGGAGCGGGTGGAAATCCTGCGCGACCTGCGCCTGGGCACTTTTGACGTGCTGGTCGGTATCAACTTGCTGCGCGAGGGCCTGGACATTCCCGAGGTCTCGCTGGTGGCGATACTGGACGCCGACAAGGAGGGCTTTTTGCGCTCCGAGCGCTCGCTGATCCAGACCATAGGCCGCGCCGCCCGTAATCTGGAGGGCAGGGCGATCCTCTATGCCGACAAGATCACCGACTCCATGGCCCGCGCCATGGGCGAGACCGAGCGCCGCCGCGCCAAGCAGGTGGCGCACAACCTGGAGCGCGGCATCACGCCACGCGCCATCGTCAAGAAGGTGCGCGACCTGATAGACGGCGTTTACAGCGAAAAGGCCGGCAAGGAAGCCGAACGCCTGGAGCTGGCTGCTGTGCAGCGTGCCCAGGTGGAGGATATGAGCGAAAAGGACGTGTCGCGCGAAATCAAGCGGCTGGAGAGGCTGATGATGGAGCACGCCCGCAACCTGGAATTCGAAAAGGCCGCCCGGGTGCGCGACCAGTTGGGCGTTCTCAAGCAACAGGCCTTTGGTGCGCCGGGCTCGGACAATCTGGTACCAATCCCTTTGAAATAAAAGGTTTTGCGACTGCTCAGTCTAGTTACCCGAGCGAAACGCTGGGTTTATTGCTATACTTGAGGCCGTTAGTCAACCAATTGGACACTCATCATGCGTCTCACCACCAAAGGCCGATTTGCCGTTACCGCCATGATAGACCTGGGCCTGCGCCAAGCTACAGGCCCCGTCACCTTGGCCGCGATCAGCCAGCGCCAACAGATTTCGCTGTCCTATTTGGAGCAACTGTTTGGCAAACTGCGCCGCCACGAGCTGGTGGAATCGACCCGTGGCCCCGGCGGCGGTTACACCCTGGCACGCAAGGCGGCGGACATCACCGTGGCCGATATCATCGTTTCGGTGGATGAGCCGATTGACGCCACCCAATGCGGCGGCAAGGAAAACTGCCTGGGCGAAGGTAACCGCTGCATGACCCATGACCTGTGGGCCTCGCTGAACACCCGCATGGTGGAGTTTCTGGACTCGGTCACGCTGCAAAAGCTGGTCGACGATCAGCTGGCTAAGGGCCTGCAGATTGAAGACAAGCCCACCGTCAAGCGCGCCATCTCGGCCATGCCGGTGGTCAAGCCCATGCGCATCAATGCGCCGAATTCGGTGTTTGCCCTGGGCAATGCCTTCTCCATTTCCAAGAACTGATTGCGCAAGCACCCCCCAACTTTTTGAGCACCGAGCGATTCATGGACACCACACCCCATTTTCCGATCTACATGGACTACAGCGCCACCAACCCCTGCGACGAGCGGGTGGTGGACGCCATGGTCCCCTGGTTGCGCAACCACTTTGGCAACCCGGCGTCCCGCAGCCACGCCTGGGGCTGGGAGGCCGAAGCCGCGGTTGAAAAAGCCCGCGAGCAAGTTGCCGACCTGATTGGCGCCGACCCGCGCGAAATCGTCTGGACAAGCGGCGCCACCGAATCCAATAACCTGGCCTTGAAGGGTGCGGCGCACTTTTACCAAAGCAAGGGCAAGCACCTGATCACGGTCAAGACCGAGCACAAGGCCATATTGGACACCATGCGCGAGCTGGAGCGCCAGGGCTTTGAAGTCACCTACCTGGACGTGCAGCCCGACGGCCTGCTCGACCTGGACGTCTTCAAAGCGGCGATTCGCCCTGACACCATTTTGGCCAGTGTCATGTTCGTCAACAACGAAATCGGCGTGATTCAAGATATCGCCGCCATCGGCGCGATCTGCCGCGAAAAAGGCGTGATCTTCCATTCGGATGCGGCGCAGGCCACCGGCCGCGTGGACATCGACCTGACCACCTTGCCGGTCGATCTGATGAGCCTGACCTCACACAAGACCTACGGGCCCAAAGGTATTGGCGCCCTGTTTGTGCGCCGCAAACCGCGCATCCGACTGGAAGCGCAAATGCACGGTGGCGGCCACGAGCGCGGCATGCGTTCGGGCACGCTGCCCACGCACCAGATCGTCGGTATGGGCGAGGCCTACCGTATCGCCAAGGAAGAAATGCACGGCGAAAATATTCGCATCCGTGCCTTGCACGACCGCATGCTGGCCGGCCTGAAGGATGTGGAGCAGGTGTTCATCAACGGCCACACCGAGCAGCGTGTTCCGCACAACCTCAACATGAGCTTCAACTACGTCGAGGGCGAGTCGCTGATCATGGGCATCAAGGGCCTGGCGGTTAGCAGCGGTTCTGCCTGTACATCGGCCAGCCTGGAGCCCAGCTATGTCCTGCGCGCCCTGGGCCGCAGCGACGAGTTGGCGCACAGCAGCCTGCGCATGACGATTGGCCGCTGGACCACCGAAGAAGAAATCGACTATGCCGTCGACACGATCAAGAAGAACGTTGCCAAGCTGCGCGATCTCAGTCCGCTGTGGGATATGTACAAGGAAGGCATCGATATCTCCACCATCCAGTGGGCAGCCCACTAATTGAAATTTAAGAGGTAAACCAAATGGCCTATTCTGAAAAAGTTGTTGATCACTACGAAAACCCGCGCAACGTCGGCTCCTTCGACAAGGGCGACGAAGACGTTGGCACCGGTATGGTGGGCGCACCCGCCTGCGGCGACGTGATGAAGCTGCAGATCAAGGTCAATGCGCAAACCGGCATCATTGAAGATGCGCGCTTCAAGACCTATGGTTGTGGTTCGGCGATTGCTTCGAGCTCGCTGGTGACCGAATGGGTCAAGGGCAAGACCCTGGACCAGGCCGCCGCATTGAAGAACAGTGAGATCGCCGAAGAGCTGGCCCTGCCGCCCGTTAAGATTCACTGCTCCATCCTGGCCGAAGACGCCATCAAGGCGGCAGTGGAAGACTACAAGAAAAAGCATCTGAACTGATATGGCCATTTCCCTCACCGAGGCCGCTGCCCGACATGTGACCCGTTACCTTGCCAAGCGCGGCAAGGGTGTGGGTGTGCGACTGGGCGTCAAGACCACCGGCTGCTCCGGCCTGGCCTACCAGCTCGAATATGTGGACGAATTCGCCCCCGAAGACACGGTTTTTGAAGGCCATGGCGTCAAGGTGCTGGTGGACCCGAAGAGCCTGGCCTATATCGACGGCACCGAGCTGGACTTTGTCCGCGAAGGCCTGAACGAAGGCTTCCGATTCAACAACCCGAACGAACGGGATAAATGCGGCTGCGGCGAGTCGTTCCGCGTGTGAATTTACAAGACGATGACTTTGAATTGTTCGATCTGGAGAAGCAGTTCGAGCAGGATCGCGCAGAAGTCGATGCGCGCTGGAAGAACCTGCAGCGCGAGGCCCACCCCGACAAGTTTGCCGCCCAGGGCCCGGCCGCCCAGCGCATTGCCATGCAGTGGTCGGTGCGCATCAACGAGGCCTACGAGCGCCTGAAAGACCCGATCAAGCGGGCGGCCTATTTGTGCGAGCTGGCCGGATTTCCGGTCAACGCCCACACCAACACCGCTATGCCCAATGCCTTCCTGATGCAGCAGATGGAATGGCGCGAGGCCCTGGACGACGCCAGAGGGCTCGAACCCCTGGAGGAGCTGTCGGACATGGTGCTGCACAGCAAGGAGCAGGTGCTGCACCACTGCGCCGAGCAACTGGACCAACAACATGACTACGCCGCTGCGGTCGGTCTGGTGCGGATTTTGATGTTTATCGAAAAATTCACCCACGACCTGAACCAGCGCTTGGACCAATTCGAATAAAGACAAGATGGCGCTTTTACAGATTTCAGAACCCGGGGCTTCACCCAATCCGCACCAGCGTCGTATTGCCGTCGGCATTGATTTAGGCACCACGCATTCGCTGGTGGCCTCCGTGCGCAACGGCGTGGCCGAGTGCCTGCCCGACGCTCAGGGCCGTGTCATCCTGCCCAGCGTAGTGCGCTACCTGGACGCCCAGCGCCGACAGATCGGCTTTGATGCATTGGAAAATCAGGTCAGCGACCCCGGCAACACCATCGCCTCCGTCAAGCGCCTGATGGGCCGCGGCCTGCGCGATGTGGCCCATGCCGAGAAGCTGCCCTACGCCCTGGTGGACGAGCCCGGCATGGTCAAGGTGCGCACCATTGCTGGTGATAAAAGTCCGGTCGAGGTGAGTGGCGAGATTCTTGCCACGCTGCGTTTCCGCGCCGAAGACACCTTTAACGACGACATTTTTGGCGCGGTGATCACCGTGCCGGCCTACTTTGACGACGCACAGCGCCAGGCCACCAAGGATGCGGCGCAACTCGCCGGCCTGAACGTGCTGCGCCTGATCAACGAGCCCACGGCTGCGGCCATTGCCTACGGGCTGGACAACGGCTCTGAAGGCGTTTACGCCGTGTACGACCTGGGTGGCGGCACCTTCGACATCTCCATCCTGCGCCTCTCGGCCGGTGTGTTCGAGGTGCTGGCCGCTGGTGGTGACTCGGCCCTGGGCGGCGACGATTACGACCGTGCCCTGGCCGACTGGCTGCTGCAAGAGTCCGGCCTGAAGGTCGACTCCATGGAAGACCAGGCCAGGTTGCTGGCCCATGCGCGCCAGTGCAAGGAAGCGCTGTCTTCCGAAGAAATCGTCACCGCCGAAGTCGAACTCTCCAATGGCGCCATCGACCTGTCGCTGAACCGTGACCAGTTTGAAGCCGCCACCGCCGCATTGACGTCGCGCACCCTGCAGGCCATCAAGAAGGCCCTGCGCGATGCCAAGCTGGGCAAGGAAGACATCAAGGGCGTGGTCATGGTGGGCGGCTCCACCCGCATGCCGCAGGTGCGCCGCGCCGTGGGCGAATTCTTCGGTCAGGAACCCCTGATCAACCTGAACCCCGACGAAGTGGTGGCGCTGGGCGCCGCCATCCAGGCGAACCAGTTGGCCGGCAACAACCCCGATGGCGAGCTGCTGCTGCTGGACGTGATCCCGCTTTCGCTGGGCATCGAGACCATGGGCGGCCTGGTGGAGCGCATTGTTCCGCGCAACCAGACCATCCCCACCGCCATGGCGCAGGACTTCACTACCTACAAGGACGGCCAGACCGCTTTGGCGCTGCATGTGGTGCAGGGCGAGCGCGACCTGGTGGCCGATTGCCGCAGCCTGGCCCGTTTCGAGCTGCGCGGCATCCCGCCCATGGCCGCCGGTGTGGCGCGCATCCGCGTCACCTTCACGGTGGACGCCGATGGCCTGCTGAATGTGGGCGCCAAGGAGCAGGTCAGCGGCGTGGAAGCCCGCATCGACGTCAAGCCCTCCTACGGCCTGAGCGACGACCAGATTGCCCAGATGCTCAAGGACAGCTTCAGCACCGCGCAGCAGGACATGCAGGCCCGCGCCCTGGTGGAGGCCCGTGTGGATGCTGACCGTCTGCTGCTGGCCACGCGCAGTGCCCTGGCCGTGGATGGCGCCTTGCTGGATGCCGCCGAGCGCGCCGAGATTGACCAGGCCATGCAGGCTTCTGAAGAGTCACTTACCAGCCTGGATGCCGCACATATCGAGGCCGTGTCCAAGGCGCTGGCCCAGGCCACCGAAGCCTTTGCCGCCGCGCGCATGAACCACAGCATTGCGCAGGCGCTGGCTGGCAAAAATATTGCAAACATTTAAGCTCACACCATGCCCATCATCAAGATACTGCCGCATCCGGAATACTGCCCGCAGGGACGCGACATCAACGCGCCGGCCGGCACCTCCATTTGCGAGGCCCTGCTGGAAAACGGCATCAACATAGAGCACGCCTGCGACATGAGCTGCGCCTGCACCACCTGCCACGTCGTGGTGCGCGAAGGCTTTGCCTCACTTAACGAGCTGGAAGAAACCGAAGAAGACCTGCTGGACCGCGCCTGGGGTCTGGAACCCAACTCGCGCCTGAGCTGCCAGGCCATCCTGGCGCAAAAAGACCTGGTGGT
>TBL_comb47_HYPODRAFT_10001024_pt1 | contig 36846 bp, 24 predicted proteins | sample TroBogypolimnion_40_FD_10682 | JGI IMG/M metagenome (IMG submission 10682)
TTTCGATGAAAGCATGAAATTCCGGATATTTTTTCCAGGCCCCGTCCGCCAGAAGCGCTTTGATATTCTTGATATAATTGGAAGTCTGCACGGAATCCGGATTGCGGCTCATCAATTCGAAAAACGACGCGGCTTCGACAATTTGCATTGGCAGTTTTTCATTTTTCAGGATCATGCCCACCAGGGGAATATCGACCGTTTCCCTCTCCCAGCACGCACTCTCCCATGATGTCATCATGAACATGTCAACATGGTGGCGCTTCATCGATTCAATGGAAGACTCAACCGCCTTCATCCGGCGTGTTGTCAGAAGCGCAGAACACAATCCCGACGCCATAATGACCTGAAAACCGAGCTTTTTGAAAGTGTCCAGCACCGCATAGTCGGCATCCTCGTCGTAGAACCAAAATGCGATAACCGCATCTTTCGACAGCAGCTTCATGGCCTCCGGGTAATGCATCAGCATATCATGCCATACAATCGGAATCCGTTTCTGCGATACCAGATATTCAACGGCGAGATTAACCTGATCTGTCCAAACCTTGGCAACGCTGAAATCATCCCGCGCCAGGAGATGATTGGGCGCCTGCCACTCATCAGCGCCGATCAGGAAGTATTCCCCTTTGGAAAAGGAGCAATATTCCTTCAAGCATTTTATCGTCCAGTCCCTTGCGACCTTTGAAGTGACATCCATTTCAAAACCGTCTTTTTCGCCGGCTAGTTCGGGGTAAACTTTGCATATCTGCGTCGTATGTCCTATGACGTTAAAATGCGGAATAAGTTCGATGCCGTATTCTCCGGCAGCCTTATCAAAGTCACGCCATTGCCCGGCGGTGTAGGCGCATTCCGGACACGCCTTCTCCATTGCTGGAAGTTTGATCATATTCTCGAGATAAGGCAGAAAATGGGTAAACCCGGAATCCGCGGCAAGCCGCATCGCCTTCTTAAAAATCTCAGGTTTCAGATACGCGCCGCGACCGATGTCGTAATGGTAACAGTTAAATTTCAAATCCATAAAAATTGTTCCTGATCCGGCCATATGAAATTGGCCTTGTTCGTTCTTATAAAATTTATTCGAAAACCCGATTTAAATGAAAATTTATTTCCCCGCTACAGGACGGATGATGATTAATGACAGGTCATCCACCATGTAATCCGAATCCGATGAAAACAGATCGACTGCCGCAAAATCTGTGTCGTTCATACAGGCCCGCCAGATGCATACGTTTTGCCAGGTGTCCGTCAGCTCATAGGTGACCTCATGATAATACGACCAGGCGCTTTTAACCCCTTTGAGCCACCACCAAATGCCCGGCATGACTTTCCCTTTTCCTTTTACCCGGCAGGTGAAAACCAGCGTGCTGTTATTCAAATTCGCCTTACGCGAGATAAAATACGGATAAATGTAACAGTTCTTTCCCGAGACAATGTGCAGGCATTTGTTAGACCCGTCCGACACAATTTCGGCAAATACGTTTTTGTTCTTCTTCGCATCAATGCCGTTTCCGGGATAGAAATACTTCCTATTGACAAATTCACCCGAGGGCTCATTCTCGAAGTCGGAAACCGGAAGCAGGTTTTCGCCGGGCCGTGTCTCCGTCAGGTCAGAAGTTCCGTTCAGCAGTCCCCGGTCAACGACTTTCAGTGATTTTAATTCAACCGCAGGTCCGGGCGTCAACTTGTCAGTCAAGGCGCTGACGCCAAACCACAAAACGACCCGATCCGCATCCGGCGGAGTTCCGAAGTCATTATTCTCCTTTGGTCCAAGACAATTGAAATGGATGGGGGTGTCCCCTTTCAAAAAAGTGATGGAAATAATATTGGCGAAGTTTGCAGACAAATTGGCTGATTCCATTATCAGGGAATACCGGTGTTGCGGTTGAACCGGGAACGGCCCGAAACCGACATAATGATATTTTCCCGGCGCGTCTTCCGCGGGAATCGTGAAAATCCATTTCCCGTCCTTTTTTACGAATGCCCGCGAGAAATCCAGAAATTCGTTGTCGGTGCCGGGGTTGATATTTTTAGGGCGAAGTTGGCTGGACTTGTCAATGCCTTGATTCAAAGTCATCAGATCAATGCCGTCCTTTGGTGCAGGCGAGGCCGCAATTGCCATCGAAACGATAATAGGCAATGCGGCCAGTACAATCAGTTGAGCATATACATGCATGAATCTGGGAAACTTCTTCTTTTGTAACGATGGCTGCATCCTTTATCATTTTCCTTTGGCAAAACTCGATTTTTTTGAGAGTTCCGATATTTGAATTAAGAAAATCATCTTACTGTGTTTCCTGCAGATATTTCCTGATTCTTATTCGCTTCTACCGCGTGAGCAACGAAGCAAACAAAAACAATGCGGCAAATACTTGTTTCATCTTATTCTCCTCTAATTTTCTGCTCAAAGCGAAAATCTTCTTTCATCAACCACCAGCAGAGTTGCTGCATGAGATAAGTCCAGTCATTCCATTGCCAGAACGGCAACTGTCCCTGTTCCATGCTTCCCATGGGCGCTCCCAGGATGCAGGCGATACGCTGCTTGCCTTTTTCCCCGACCACCAGAAACGGCCTGCCGTCAACCTGAAGAATTACCCTGCCCCAGGGTTTCACTTCAACTTTATGAAGATATTTGGCCCGCGGCGCTGCTTTCCAATCCAGATTTTCAAGAAACGGCGCTTGCCCGACAACTTTGATTTCAGGATTGTTTAGACGTTCAAGCCCGAAAGGCTGATTGCCGAAAGTCACCGGCAGACAGTCGGCGAGCTGAGTGCCGCCCAACCGTGAGTTACCGTATGCCATGGGACCACCCAGCACCAGCATGCCGCCGCCGGCCTGCAAGTAGTCTTTCAGCATTTCCATCGCCGTGTCGCCCAGCGCCTCCCGTTTCGCGCCGCCCAGAATAATCAAATCATAGCTGAGCAGTTTATCATAATCCCAGGGGAAACCGTCGAGGCGGCTGCGCCACGTAACGCCGTAACTTATATAATTGCAGTCGCGCAATGTTGAAGTATTATATTGATAGGCGGCGTCAACTGCTTTTGAAAGCTGATAGTAATCGTCCATCAAGCCTTCAACGTACCAGATATGGTCGCCCCATATATTACGCAACTGGAGCTTGTCCGGTTTGGATAAATTAATTTTCTGAGCGGGACGTTTTCCCTGGTAAACAGGTGAAATCATATCGGTTTGGATATTTTCCCCCCATTGATATGTGCCATTGCAGTATTCCTCGAAATCATAACTTCTGCCGCCACCGCTAGCCTGTGCCTGCATGATCAGAGGATCTGAGCCGACAGGCGGAAACGCAAGGCGCTGGGTCAACGGTTCCGTTCCTAACTTTGGGAACTCAACCCGGCCTATTTCCTTCGTCGCTTCCGGAGCCGCGGCGCTGAACATTTTTACATTTAAATTTAGCGCAACCGGCTCATTGATTGAACGAATTGCTGAAAATGCAACTTCCCCGCCGGTTTTACCGTTGCCTTTCAAAGCATAACCGGCGATATAATCCGGCGTGACGCTGACCACGTTGTCCAAGCCGGTCACAGGAATAAACCAGGTGACATATTCCATTGATTTTCCCGCCGGCAGAAAGACCTGCCGGTACATGGACTCCATCGTGAAATTCAGGCATATATACAATACATCGAGGTCATCGTAATTGGAGAGAATCGCCATTCCGGTTTTCGTCTTTGTGTCAATCAACGCCATCCAACCGGCGGTAAAATCGCGGATAAACGCTTCCGGGCCGGCGTGACCGGTGTCCACGGCGGTTTTCACGCGGATGCCGCGGGTTGACGGCCGGAAAGAGGGGGCGGAACGATCATAGGCACCGCCGACAAAAAGTATGCTCTGCTGCCAGTAGGCGAAAAGCGTGGAGTTGCTCTTCGGCGCGGTTATGCGCACCTTGCATTGCAGCGCCGGGCAGTCCTTGCTGAGGGAAAAAGTTTTTTCCAGCAGCAAATCCTTGAGTTTTTCATCCGTAGCGGCCCTGAACGTTCCAGTCACATGGTATTGCAGGGTAATGGAAGCCTGGTCCGCTCCGGCCTTAACCTCTCCCACTTTGTAGGCAGCGCTGTACATTTCACCCGGGAACCCCTGGGACTGGAAATGGTCGATGGCTATGCCGCGGGGCTCCTTTTCTGGAATCAGTTCAACATTGCCGCCCAAGCGGTCTTTGCAGGAAACTATCGCGCCGCCGGCATTCGGATCAATCAGCAGGGACAGTCGCGCATTTTCCAGGCGATACCGGACATGTCCGTTGACGGGTTCCTCTTTCAGCGTCAATTGGGCCATAAGTGAAGCGGAGAACATAATGCTCAGCGCCGCCGCCGCGGTTTTCAAGATATGCTTATTCATTTTACGCACCTTCCTTTAATATTCAAAAACCACGGTTTTGAAGTACAACAGCGAGGGAACAGTCACACTCACGCCGCTATCCTTATTCTTTAACTCCAGCGGCAGCGCCTGCACTTTCGGCTCGGCTTCCGGCGTAAGGGATTCGCCCATCACCAGCCAGGCCTTAACCGGTTTCTGCTCGTTGCGGCCGGCGCAGCTTACCTCAATCGGCCCGGTCGGCGGGCGCACTTTCGAATCGGGATTCTCCTCCGCGTCAAGAATCGGCGGTGAATTCACCAAGTGGACAATATCCTGATCCTTCCCGTCAAGACTTTTGTTGGTAAAAACAAACCTTTTCCACCAGACGGTATCCGGCGCTTTAACCCGGATATTGGTTTGATTTTCCGGCTGGAGCCGGAGCTCCCATCCAGAATAGGTGTTGTTGTAGCGGAACGCCAGCAGCGAAAAATCACCGTACAAGGCGGAGTTGTTCTTGGCATAACCGCCTACTCCAAACCAGACACGCCCGCCGGCAAGCAGATGGCAGATGCCTTCCTGGAGCCAGTCAATGTCATTGTTGGCGTTCATATTTCCGCGTTCAAACGGCCAGGGATTGTAAATACCGCCTAACTGGCGGCATTTATCTCCCCATTCAATCATTATTTTGGCATAGGCATCCCAGGTATGAAAAGGCGATGTCTTTGCAGAATAACTTGATGAAAGTTCATCCAGCAGCCAACCGTGGTTACGGCATTTTTCCGCCAGCGTCAGAGGGGTGTCGGCATTCTCTGCAGGGGAGGTGGAATTGTAGCCATAGGCGAATGCAGGCAGCTTTTGCGCGACCATCTCTTTTACCGCGCGAATGGATTCGGCGGTAAGCCGGTCCGCATCCGCCGCGGTTTTGGCAACTTGCGTCCCGTCCATTCGATAGTAGTCGGTCTTCACGCTCATATTCCAGACATCCCAGCGCACGCCTTTAAATCCCATCTCGGTTCCCAGCGAAATCATTTGATTAGCAATCCAGCGGCGGACCTCAGGATTAGTGGGGTCGAGAATCGCCCATAAGATAATATCATTTTTATCATTTTTAAACCCGAAACAGTTCCTTTTGGCATAGTTGTTCAGCAATGCCATGTTGTAATAGTCGATTTCCCCTTCGTGAGTATAAATAAACCAGTCAGGATGCTGCTGCATCAACTGATAGCCGGCAACGCCGACCGCGCGCCCCAGAATATAGGAGATGGGAAAAATCCCGGCATCATTGAACAGCGCCACCTGATCTTTGACTTTTTTCAGGCTAAACCACCATTTTTCGCAATACTCAAGATAAGGATCCTCCGGCGGTATGAACTGTGCCAGATCGCACCAGCTCCATGCATAAAATTCTTTCCGGCCTTCACGCCCCTGACGCAATTTTTCAATTATATCGCGGCTCTGCGAATAACTGGCAGGCGAAACAAAAAACATGCCGTCATAGTTCGGACGGCGGCCGATTTCCAAGTCTTTAACGCTGAAACTCAGGGTGCGGGAATCGCCTTCAACCCCGAAATCTTTTACAAAGCGATTAAGTTCCGCGCCGTTTTTGTCCAGCAGGCAGGCTTCAACCCGGCAGCCGCCTTTGGCCTTGCCGGCATCCCAGGTAAGCTCAATGGTTTTGGAACTGTTCCCGTCGCATTTGACCTCTGCCGTCTTTACTTTGTCATTCCCGCCCAAATCATATTGTTGGAACATGCTGATACTGCCTTCGAAGACTTGAGAGGTCGGATTTACCACGGTCACTTTCATGACAATCGGCGTCATGGGCGCATAAATGGCTTTGCTTTTCCAGACATAACTTATATAGGGATGGGTGGAGTCTGCCGATTCAAGCGCGGCGCGTTTCAAATACACCACCGGCTTGCGGGCGCCGTGATCGGGCCATTCGGCGATCAGGCTGAGCCGGTATTTGGCCGGTTTGTCCGCAAGCTGGATGGGTATGGGCAACTCGCGGAAACCGTTTTTATTAATGCGGGCACCGCAGACAATGCCGTCGGCCTGGAAAGACTCATTGGTGGCTTCGTTGGTCATTACCAGACTGAACATCAGATCATTTCCGATCTGGCGCAGCGATTCGCCTTCCAGCCAGAGGCGCAACGTTGACGGTCCGCAGGCTTCAATCCCGGCGGCCGAACCGATCGGCTGTTTTTTTTCTTTCGCGTCATAGCTCAGTTTCAGGACATTGCCTGATTCCATCGGCACAAGCGCGGCGTTTGGCTTTGATTTGCCGGGTTTTTCTGTTGCAATATTGCGTTCCCAAACCACCTGTGCGGCATGGGCGCAAATACTCGACAGGAAAAACGCGGCGACGATACCGCATAACCGAATTTTGAAGCCTGAACTCATTTTCATTCCCTTTTATTGATTGTTGAAACATTGAATTTATGTATGCTTGTAATTACCAGTATCTTCCCCAGAAATTATCGCTATAAACTTTGTAATAAATGACTGCTCTGCTTCCGGTCTCCACATGCCCGTCACAATAAAGCACGTTTATGGTCGTACTATGACGAAAATCCAAGTATTGATTACCACCACTGTAAGGCGAAAGACTATATACGCCTCCGCCTGTATAATTAACCCCGTCCCAGGAGTCCATCAGCAGACTATTCTGACTGGCAGACCAGCCTGCTTTCAGGGCTACTTGATTTCTTCGCAGCCACTTATACGCAGCAGGTGAATTATTGGATATAACGCTATTTATGCCATAGCTGATTCCTTGAGGCGCAGTAAAGCCAACGTGCGGGTCCCGCTTATCTTCGGGACACCAGAAGAGGGTTTTTCTGCCGGCTGCCGCACCGCCGTTAACCCCCACAGCGCACCTGGCATGATCGTAAGTACACGGCACATAGTGGTTGTCGCACAGTTCTTTATACCATTCACTGGTGTTAGCAGTGGTATAATATTGCGGCAACCAGTCTTGATTGTCACCGGCATATGTCTCAAATACGGCGCCAAGCTGTTTTAAGTTATTAATACAATATGCTTTGCGCGCAGTCCTCCTGGCGCTGTTCAGCGCCGGCAGCAGCATCGCGGCAAGAATTGCAATAATAGCCACGACAATGAGCAATTCAATGAGTGTAAAACGGCTTGTTCTTTTCATCATTTTCATTTTCATCATGCCAACTCCCTTTTATTATTTAGGATTCACTAATTCTGTTATATTGACAACATTGGGCGTGGTTAAAAGCTGAACCACCAGCCAGAGCAATCTCTTTGTTTATATTATAATTGTTAAGTGAAATAAAGTCAAGCATATTCAGCAAAAAAGAATGAAACTAAGTAAGCGACAGTGTCGCCAAAAGTATACAATATCAGTTAAATCATTTATAATTAACTGTTTATCATTGTTTTTTAGCTTGACTTTTTATTCCGTTGGGTTCAATACCCCGACCTTTGGGTCGGCTTTGTTTTAGTCTTGGCTTTTGTTTTTGAATCTCCGGCCCGCCCGCAGGGCGTGGAAGTCCGTCCGTAATACCCCGTCGCTTGCGGCGGGGATAGGATGGACGTGAGGAGATTCTTTATTTTGCCGCTGTATTGTATCTACTTTACAATAAGGATGTTAAGAAAATATGATATATCGTAAAGATCCGCGACAAATACAGATGTTTGATTAAGTTGCAGAGATTTTACATCCGAAGGCGCAGGCGCGTCTGGCTGCGGGCTGGCCCGGCGTGCGATTTTACAACTGATGCCAGTTGACCGTATCGGAGAAGATTTTTCTTATGATATTTGATTACTCAAAGTTTTGAAATAAACGGTCAGTCAGCAACGCGCCGACTCCGATAACCACGTGATTTTCGCCTATTCCGCAATTGGAGAAAACTAAATTTCGCGAGAAAGCGGGGAACGCATATTCATAAACTGTTTTCTTGATTAATTCGAAAAATGGATTACCTAATTTCAACAGCTCGCCAGTTAACAGAATTTCGTCGGGCATTAGAGAATTTACTTGATTAGCAATTGCTATACCTAAGGTTCGAGCCGCCGATTTTACTACTTTCGCGGCGACGGGGTCGTTCTCCGCATAACGTTTCACCACTTCCGGAAATTGCCGATGGTCGGCAAGATTATTCAAGTTAAGTTGTTTCGCCATGCTGAGACTTGATGCGATGGCTTCCAGACAACCATGCCTTCCGCAGTTGCATAAGACCCCGTCAATGTCGATAATAGTATGACCAAATTCGCCGCTATGGGAATATCTGCTGAAGGTAATTTTGCCATCGACCAGGGGTACACACCCAATACCCCTGCCTAAACAAAACAATAACGACAACCCGTTATTCCGACAAACTCCCGAACCTGTGATATAATTGGCATGGGCAGTAGTCGTATCGCTGATTTCGGGGACAATACCGTATTTTTTAGTAAAGAAATCAGTGATATTAAAGTTTTCCAGCGCATGGAAATCCGCGACGTTTTCCAGTGTTTTATTTTCATTCGCGAAAGTGCCAAAGGCCGCCACGCCAATGCCTAAAACTTTTTTACGGTCACAAAAATCCAGGCAATGAGCCGTGATTTTGTCCAGTATTTTTAAGAATTCCTTACGATTGCGATGATCGCCAAACTGCAGCGTTTCATGTTTGAGGATTTTTCCTTTTAAATCTACGACCACACCCGTTACAAAATTAGCATCCAGTTCAATCCCAATAGCGTACCGGTAATTTTCGTCCAACTGGATATTTTCCCGCGGACGTCCGCCATCGGAGCTCTTGTTTCCAGCCCGCTTAACAATCCCTTTCTTGAGCAAAGATGCGATAATTCTAGTAATCGTGGCTCCATCGCATTTAAGCAGTTTTACCAGCTCAACTCGAGAAATTTTATCCAATCGCCGAAGTAACTGTAACGCGGCAATAGTATTACGCTTCTTGATATTATTAAGTTTTAATATTTCTGCTTTGTCCATAGGGATTCCTTTTGGTTATTGATATATAATAAATCTGCTTACTGCTTAAAGCAAACTTTCTTTGCAAATACGCTTGACTTTATTTCACTTGGCAATTATATTACATTAAAATGCGAATGATTTGTTGAAATTAGCAAAAAATAAGGAATAAAATGTTAGAATCTAAAAACCCAAAATGTAGGGAGTTAGCATATCAAGTAAAGTTAAACTGCTTAAAAATGGTTTACGGGGGACAGAGCGGCCATATTGGAAGCATGTTATCCTGCGCTGAAATTCTCTCTGTGCTGTATTTAAAAATATTGAGGAATATTACGCCCGAAGATGCCAAAAATCTGGAGCGTGACCGCTTGATTTTCAGTAAAGGCCATGGCGGCGGCGCTTTATTTGCCACTTTAGCCGAATTGGGCTATTTCCCGAAGGAATGGCTGGATACTTACTATCAAGACGCGGGCAAACTTTCCGGGCACATCTCCCACCATATTAACGGGGTAGAATTCTCCACCGGCTCCCTGGGGCATGGCATGCCGGTAGCCGCCGGGATGGCGCTGGTTGGATATCGCACTAAGCAAAAACATCATGTTTTTTGCGTGGTCAGCGACGGCGATTGCAATGCGGGCAGCACCTGGGAAGCGATTATGCTTGCCGGGCAGCATGGCTGGGATAATTTGACGATGATAGTGGACTATAATCGATTACAGGCATTGGGGAATTCGGAGGACATTATCAACCTGGAGCCATTCGATGCAAAACTCCGGGACTTCGGCTGGGGAGTAAAAACAGTGGAGGACGGACATGATGTCAATGAACTCGAAAAAGCCTTGACTAAACTACCTGTAGAAAAAGGCAAACCTTCGGCAATCATCTGCCGGACGATCAAAGGCAAAGGGGTGAGTTTTATGGAAGGCAACTTCAATTGCCATTATGGTCCGGTTACTAAAGAGTTGTACGAGAAAGCCGTTGCTGAAATTAAAGCGAAGGGAATATAATTATGAGAGCTGCATTTAATAAAGCTTTATTAGAAATTGCAAAAAAAGACCCCCGGGTCTATATGATTTTAGCGGATATCGGTTATGGTGAAATAGAGGGATTCGCCAATGCGTTTCCCAAGCGTTTTATCAATTGCGGGGTGGCGGAGCAGAATATGACCGGGGTCGCCTGCGGGGTAGCAATGGAAGGCAATATCGCGATTACCTACTCCATCGCCAATTTTCCCACTTTGCGCTGTCTGGAACAAATCCGCAACGACGTCTGTTATCATAAAGCCAACGTGAAAATCGTCATTATCGGAGGCGGCATGGCGTATGGTCCATTGGGTATTTCTCATCACTCGACCGAGGATCTCGCGATTCTCCGGGCGCTGCCCAATATGGTAGTTATCGCGCCGTGCGATATTCCCGAGGCGATTGAAGCGACGAAGGCGATGATGGCATACAATGGTCCGGTGTATTACCGCTGCGGTTACAAAAAAGAGCCGAATGTCTATGACGCCCCAGTGAAATTTACCATTGGCAAGGCTAATGTTATTCGCGACGGCAAAGACGCCACGGTAATTTTTACCGGCACGATTGGTCACAATTGCAAATTAGCGGTGGAAGAGTTAGCGAAAAAAGGCATTAAATGCCGACTGATCAGTATGCATACGGTGAAGCCTATTGATGTTGAAGCGATAAAAAATGCCGCCACCCAGACGGGCGCCATCATTACGGTGGAAGAACACAATATTTGCGGCGGACTGGGTTCTGCGGTGGCGGAAGTCTTAATGGATGGCGGAGTCGGCAAAGTCCCCTTCAAGCGATTGGCCTTACCGGATGTCAATGTCAGCAAAATCGGTTCGCAGAAATGGTTGATTGAGGAATATGGCTTGGGAGTTCAGCATATTGCAAAAGCAGTAAAAGGAATACTAAAATGAATTCACTTGAACGGGTATTAGCAACCTTACAGGGTAAAACTCCCGACAGAGTGCCATACGGAGAAATGTTCATAGACGAAAAAATCATGAATGTGCTTATGCCTGATTGCACTTACGATGAGTTTATTGAACATTATGATGTGGATATCGTCACTTGTTTGACGATGGCGGAAAAATCCGAAAATATCCAGTGGATAGACCAAGGTCAAGGTCTATGGCGTGACAAATGGGGGGCGGTGCAAAAAAATGACGGCAATGTTATTTCCGTCATTCAAGAACCACCCGTGCTTAAAACCCTTGAAGATGTCCGAAACTACATTGCGCCCAACCCTGATAACGCCACGGTAATTGCCGACTTGACGCGATTGGTTAAACAGTATAAAGGGAAGCGGGCGATTGCGGTAGTAGGGGAAGAAGTTTTTGCGCCTCCGCAATATATGCGAGCAGGGTTGCAGACGCTGGTATTCGACTTTTTTGACCAGCCTGAATTAGTGCATGCCATGGTGGATATCGCCGCGACTTATCACGCCAGACTCTACCAGAAGCTTATTGGCATGGGGGCGGATATCGTTTTCTTAGGTGATGATTATACGGCCAAAAGCGGTCCGATGATCAGTCCTGAGCATTTTCGCGAATTCATGCTTCCTGGATTTCACAAGGTGGTGAAGGCGATCAAGGATGCCGGCGGCTATGTCATCAAACACACTGATGGTGATTGCTGGAAATTACTGCCAATGATGGCGGAAGCGGGAGTCGATATGTTCGGGCCGCTGGAGTCACCATACATGGATTTGGCACGGGTCCGGGATGAACTGAATGTGGGGGTGATGGGAGCGGTTAATGTCGATTTGCTAGGCCGGGGTACGCCAGAGGAAGTCCAAGCATATACCCTGGAAACTATTCGCAAATTCTCTACTGGGGGCAGGCATATTCTCTCTTCGGCCAATTCAATATCGACGGCAGTCAATCCCGCCAACTTCGAGGCAATGGTTGCAACAGTTAAAAAATACGGAGCCTATCCCATTTCAATTTAAACCTGAGCAATGACCCCGAAATTGAAAAATTAAAAACATTAATGCGTAAAATTATGAAAAATTATAGCAATCATGTAATCGAAGATATCAGGAAATATGTCAACTTGGAGGAGCCGTCCAAGGTGCGGATCGCGTTGCGTCACCAGCCGGATCGCCACTCCTTTCACCGCCGTATCTCTGCTTTTAGGTGTGCAGAAATCGCTGATGCTCGAAGAACCTCAATTCTTTCGGGACTGTATGGGCTGGGCGGAACGCTGCAATGGGATATGGGCACAGGCTCAAGGCGGCGCTCGGCGGCAGAAAAGTGCATCATGGGAAATCTCAATCCGGTTTTAACGCTGCAACAGGGTACGGTCAACGACGCAGAGCGGGAGACCGCCCGCATTGTTAACGTCGCCAAATCAGGCGGCAGCTATATTTTTTGCACCGGGGAAGGCATCCCGCACAACACGCCGCCGGAGAATGTGAAGGCATGTGTACAAACTATACGTCGTGTCGGAGGCTACGCAGGCAATGAACCCAATATCAATAAAATATGAGGAACTTGACATGAGACTTGCAAACAAGATTTGCGCGATTACCGGCGCCGGTAAAGGCATCGGACGTGCCGCCGCTGAATTGTTTGCCGCCGCCGGTGCAAGAGTTTTCATCCTTGAATTTGACGAGAGAACCGGTCTTGAAACGCAAAGCGCCATCAGGCGCGACGGTCACCAGGCGATATTCATCAAATGCGACGTGTCCGACAACGCTTCTGTGCAAGCCGCGTTCGCTCGTATTGCCGCTGAGTCGGATGCGTTGCATGTCCTGTATAACAATGCATCTGTCTATTTAAACGGCAAGGACGGCCTTATTACCGACATTGAACCGGAAATCTGGAACCGGGTCTTATCCATCAATCTCAACAGTATTTATCATTGCTGCCGGTACGCCATTCCGATGATGAAAAATTCCGGCGGCGGTTCGATCATCAACACCGCCTCCAGCGCCGGGGTAATAGGCATTCCCAGATGTGACGCCTATACTGCTACTAAAGGCGCAACTGTCGCCTTGACCCGTTCTCTTGCTTCGGAATACGGGCGTTATGGAATTCGCACGAACTGTATTGCCCCTGCCGCTATTGCTACCGATATGATCAAGGAATCCAATCCGGACGGCGATGATTTTGATAGTGCGACGTTTATCAATTTGCGTACTCCGCTACGGCGTTGGGGAACTCCAAAAGAGGTGGCGCAACTGGCACTTTTCTTAGCCTCGAATGATTCATCCTATCTCAATGGCGCTATTATTGCCGCTGATGGGGGAATAACCATAAATGGCGATCTCGCCTATCCGGATATTGAATCCGTGAAAGAATTAGCATAAAAAGTTAATTAAAAACTGTTTAAACCTGTTGAAACGTAATGCAATAGTTATATGCAAAATGTTGAATAGTAACAAAAAACAGGAGGAGAGAAATAAAGCTACAGGGGGAATTGTATCTAAAAATCGTGATTTTTGACTAGAAATAGCCATTTGCCAGAATAAAATCATGCAGAAAGCATGACTGGCTGGAACAGCGGCAAAAACTAATCAAAAATCGGTAGTCAAAGACTGAAAAAGCAGTCAAAAATCGAAAGTGAGAAAATTAATAAAATTCTCTCACGGAATCAAGAAATTAGGGAAGATTCTACTTTTTGCAAGAAAACTTCCGAAAAATAATAATAGGAATATTGAAATAAAGATGAAAAAAAAATCGCTTAAAATTCGCTCTGTCCAACTCGATTTAGCCCGGCAGATGGAAACCATGGATTTTATAAAAGGTTTTATCGACTTTGTCGCCGACAACGGCTATAACACATTGGTACTTTATTTGGAAGGTCGAATCAAAACACGGTCATTTCCATTTCCTCCGAACGAAGAAAGCTATACTCCGGAACAAATGAAAGATATTATTCAATATGCCGAAATGAAAAACATTGAGATTGTTCCTGTGGTACCGGCGCTTGGACACGCTGATTTGTTTCTCAAGTATTCAGAATTGGAAAATCTGGCGGAAAACAGAGGAGAATTCAAGGGACGTTTTAGATCAAATTTTAAACATGTATTTTGTCCTTCACAAGGAGCAACTTATCAATTCCTTGAAAAATATCTTTCGGAAATCTCTGAAATCTTTCCGTCACAATATTTTCATGTTGGATGTGACGAAAGCTGGGATATCGGATGTTGTGATCTTTGCCGGGAACGCTTGCAAGCTGGCGAAACCCAGTCGGACCTTTTTGCAAAACATTTACTGGAAATTTACCGAATCGTCACTAAAAAGCTGGGCAAACGGTTGATTGTCTGGGACGATATGTTCGAATATTATCCGGAAGCACTGGAAATGCTGCCTCGCGACATTATCATGGCCTGTTGGCAGTATAATGACGACGTGGAAAAGACCACGGGGCATTTTGCTAACCGGGTAGTAGCCGACTCGCTGGCGCATTACGACCGGCTCGGATTCGATTATCTGATCTGTCCCGCTGACTACACGATCCACAATGTCGAAAGTTTTACTGGTTACGGCGCCAAACATCAGCCGCTTGGCGGATTGATGACCACTTGGGAAAAGTCGGAATCATTCATGCTGCAGAGCATGCCTGCAATTGCCTATGCCGGAAGATTGTGGATATCTGGTATAAACGGGGACCACGATCATATCCTGCAAGATGTAATAAGTAGTATCTTCGGCATCGATGACGAATTGTTTTTCCAAGCTGTAAAAGCGGTTTGCAGCAATGGACTTTATCTGGAACGCCGTACCAGTCTGGATGCATTTCTGACCAAACGTGAAAATAATGCCGACTACGGTAAAACGCGCCTTGTGGATGTGTTGCTGGGCGTATTGCCTGACTATTTGAACAAAGTTAAGGTAACTTCCCGTGATATTCTGGAGGAAATTGTGCTTTCGTTGCGCAGTGAACAAATCTCTCTTGAACTGAATGAACTGTTACCGCAATTCTTCAAAAGCGGTGCAGATATTCCGGAACTGACCGGAAAACTAGATTTAGTTATCACCCGGATTAAGATCATCGGCCAGGCTCGCGTTGCGATGTGGCAACGGGTGCGTCCGGGCATCACTCCATGTAAAATGGCAATGGCCTATGAAAATTATCTCAAGAACATGCGGGAAGTACCCGCGCTGGCGGCGAAACACGGTTCGCTGAAGGTACATTTCATGCTGCCGGACCAGTTTTCCGCGCAGACAACCAGAATCTTCATCAAATATGCCGGCGAGAATGCCTGGGAAAAGATCGCGGAGGGGGCTTTCAAGGAATTCACAGCCTACGACTGTTTTTACAACCGGCCGTTCCTGATTGATAAAGATAAAACGCCTGTCGCAGTGAAAATAGAGACTTGGGGATATGGGGGTCAAGGATTCACTTATTTCGAAGCGGAAAATCGTCAGGGCAGGTTTATTCCGGCGGCAATCCGCAATGTTTCCGGGAAAGTCACTGATCCGGAGAATCTATTGCTCCATGACTGGCGTTGGGCTTTTGCCGGAGAACGCAATACCTTAGTGGCTTTACTCAATCCGGAACTGGCCGAAACGATCCACGGCTTTGAAATCGAACTGAAGTCCGAATTATAACATCGGTATTATTACTTCGACTTTCCAGAGATTGCATAGAGTGCAGGGTAAGTTAACTTGGCACTGAGCCAATATTGAACTGAGCCGCGCTGGTGAGGCTCAGTTCAATAATTTATATTAAATTGTTCAGACGAAGAAAGACAACTCCGTCGCGGCTGATCCGAATACGGAGTTGTTTCATGTTGAACGTTATGCCGCTGAAGACTTTTGTTCAGCAGGCAATTGTTCTTTTTTTCAAGTTCCTGCCAAGCCTGTCATTCCTGAAGATTCAGTTCCTCCAAGATCTCTGGGTATTCTATCTGCCTCGGAATGATTCAACGCCAACTTAATTCTTTCTCTGCCATTCATAAACTATTCTCCTTGCGGTTAATCATAACGGGGTAAATTCCCCGTCGCTTGCACAAAACCATTTTTGCTGTTCGTTCATAAATACCCCGTATGTTTTGCATCGAAGGTAGGGTAAACAAAAGTATTAGATACCCATCTGATGAACGATTTATCCTTGACTTGTAGAAAATATTCCCATGGCGCTAACTTAATTGCTCCCTGACCTCAATAAATGACTTGACGGCACGATCAAGTTCCGTCCGGGTATGAGCGGCTGAAATCTGAACTCGGATGCGCGCCTTGCCTTGCGGCACGACTGGATAAAAAAAGCCGACGGCATAGATACCTTTGTCTAATAACGCATTGGCCATTTTCTGCGCCAGGACGGCATCGCCCAGCATGATCGGAACAATCGGATGATCACCTTCGGGGATAGCAAACCCGGACTCTTTCATCCGGGCCCGGAAATAAACCGTATTTTCCCGCAATTGCTGACGCAAGGCCGGATCGGAGATAAGCTCCAGAGCCCGGAGCGAAGCGCAAACTACCGGCGGCGGCATGGTGTTGGAAAACAGATACGGGCGGGAGCGCTGCCGCAGTAAAGCGATAATCTCTTTTCTGCCGCTGGTAAAACCGCCGGAAGCGCCTCCCAGCGCTTTACCGAAAGTTCCGGTGATTATATCCACGTGATCCTGCACACCAAATCTTTCCGGCGTGCCGCGTCCGGTGGGGCCAACGAATCCGACGGCATGAGAATCATCCACCATCACCAACGCACCGTATTGCCCGGCCAGCCGACAAATCCCGTCGAGCGGAGCATAACTGCCGTCCATCGAAAAAACGCCGTCAGTGGCAATCAGTTTTATCCGAGCGGAGGCTGCTGCCTTGAGCTGCTCTTCCAACGAAACCAAATCCCGATTGCAATAACGGAACCGTTGGGCTTTGCAAAGCCGAATCCCGTCAATGATGCTAGCGTGGTTCAGTTCGTCGCTGATAATCGCGTCATCAGGACCAAGGATGGTTTCAAACAGCCCCCCATTGGCGTCAAAACAGGAACTGTAAAGGATGGTGTCATCTGTGTTGAGAAAATTGCTTACTTGCTGTTCCAGATGTTTATGGATTTCCTGAGTGCCGCAGATGAAGCGGACGGAGGCCAACCCAAATCCCCATCGATCGATCCCGGCGTGTGCCGCCGAAACGATGTCTGGATGATTGGCCAGCCCAAGATAGTTATTGGCGCACATATTCAAGACCTGGCGGCCACCATCAATCTTCAGTTCCGGATTTTGTGGCGACGTGATAATCCGTTCTTCTTTATATAATCCTTGCTGGCTGATATCTTCCAACATATCAGCGTAATGCTTCAGCGATGAATTCATGTCATTGATCCCTGTTGTTTTTTGCCGTTATCCCTGGAGCCGGATGCTTTTGATTGCTATAAAATTATCGTCAAAGCATCAGGTCGCCACCGTTAATATCTATTGACGCGCCGGTGATGTATGAATCAATGCACAGAAACATTACAAGCTGCGCGACTTCCTGTGGCGTTCCCAGTCTTGGAATTGGGAAAATAGACTCATAATATTTGATTTTTTCCGGAGTACAATCACGTCTGACCATCTCAGTGTCTATCAATCCCGGACAGACGGCATTGACAGTAATGCCGTATTGGGAAACTTCCTTGGCCATCGCCCTCGTCAAACCGAGGACTCCGGCTTTAGAGGCGGTATAGTGAGCGCCGCCCAGAGTGCTTACGCTTCTTCCTGCCGAGGAAGACATATTGACTATTCTGCCGAAATTACTTTTTTTCATAAATGGCAGAACTGCTTTGGAACAAAGAAAAACACCGTTAAGGTTTACGTCCAGCACCTGATCCCATTCCTTTTTGGAAATATCATCAATCCGGGTCGGCTTTAAGATTCCGGCGTTGTTCACGAGGATATCAACACTGCCAAATCGGTCAATAGTTTCCTTAACCATTTCGCCAACTTCTCCCTCATCGGTCACATTAACTTTTATGCCGTGGGCGATGTTGCCTTTTGCCTTGATTTTTTCAGCGGCTGAACATGCGCTTTCCCCTCTTATGTCGCATACGACTACCTTGACTTCATTTTCCGCCAGCATGTCGGCGATTGCAAATCCCATTCCCTGGGCGCCGCCAGTTACGATTGCGGTTTTTCCCTTGAGTTTTTCAATCATGTCAATCAGCATAAATTTTCTCCAATGTCAAATAATATTTTGTATTATTGCTTCAACCATAAGCTTTTTGGTGTTCAATATCCCATTGATGTCCGCCATTTCATAGCCATGCGTATTTTCGCAAGGGAAGGCAATGCAGACCGCCATGCTGCAATAGCCGTACAAAAGGGTTTGAGACGCGTCGGAACCGGCGCCCCATATATATGCCGGTTGCGCACCGAACCCCAAATTCACAGCCAAATCGAGGAATGCGTCGCTTACTTTTTTGTTATAAACTCCACTGGGACCGTACCAGATGACCGGCTGATGATTGAGTTTAATGTCATATTCTTCCGCAACGGGCCCGATTTCCAGTGCGACAGTTCTTGAGCCGGGCAAAGTACGGGAGGCAAACGCCGCACCTTGCGATCCCACCTCTTCCATTGAAGTTCCCACAAAATATATATCTTGTTCAGGCGTATATTTTCTTCTCTTGAGTTCCTCCATGATCATCTGCATGATTGCGACTGCGGTTTTATCATCCTGGTTGTACCCGCATACCGAGTTATTCACTATAATCGGTTTCTTGAATTCACGGGCTACTACAATCCGCGCTCCCGGATAAACACCTTTTTCAGCCAGTTCTTTTTTAGTCAGTGTTGTGTTAACGTAAACATCATTGATTGTAAGCGGCTTTTTGTCAATGAATTCTCTGATTATGTTTGTCGGCGAAGTATGGAGGGAACCGATGGACAGGACGCCCTTAACTATTCCTTTGCGCCCGATAATATCAACTGGACATTCACCCATTTTCCATGGGTAAAATGCGCCAGCTATATCAACCATTATGTGCCTGTTGTCCAGTACACGTTTGACCGCCAGCGCGATTTCGTCTTTATGCGCCATGATACGAAGCGGGTTGTTGTGTTTTTTGCCATACATTACCCCGATAACATTGCCGAAATCGTCTTGATAAACCTTGTCACAATACGGCTTGAACCATTTTAGCAGAACGGCATCTATCTCATCTTCCACTCCCGGCGGGGAATGCGTAATAAGTATTTCTTCGAGCAGTTCGAACAAATGTTCGCGGTCTTTCACTTTTTACCTCATTAATTTTTATTTCGTTGGGTTCAATACACCAACAAGTTCCTTTTCTCATACACTTGCCCCGTTCACGAATAAACATCCAGTACGATCATTCCGTGACCGGGTACTCTTGCCCGGAATTCAGAACCGTTCGGCGTAATCGGAACGTGAGGGAATGGACTGATGATTTCTATTTTTGCAATATCCCGTCCTGTATCAATCACCGGACTGACATAAACATATTTGTCGTTTCTTACGAAAATCCGCATCCGGTCATTTCCTGCATCCAATGTCAACGTCCTGACGAATTCAGCTCCATGCTTGATGGTGATGCTGTCGGCGTAGGTTGCGATTATGTTGGCACACTGTTTCAAGAACGTGTCGGAAACCTCGCGAAAATACAGTTCTTGCGGAAAATATGGCGGATCTTCCAGCTTTGCAAAATCGTCAGGAATAGTTTCCTTGCGGTCCGTCCGGATTGTTTCATCAACCTTTATCTTCCTTCCATAACAATAGCAAAACAGTTGGTCCGGTTTATGGGCGTCCGAAAACTGGAACGTCGGCCGTTTGGAGAGCGCTGTTTTTCCACCGATCAATATAACAGGGCCATTTTTGTACGAGAGGATTGCGTCAAGTTCATCGGCAGGATACAGATGCGGGTTTGTAACGACAATTGCTCCTGCAGCATTGTTCAAGTTATTGACATTGACAATACAATGCAAGGGGGCACCGACGTTAATTAGATGATGCAGAATGCGATGGCTGGTCCAACGCCGGGTGCGGATGAAATCGTCGAGCTGATTCTCCAATGCCCGGTCGGACCAAACTATTGTGGCTCCGAGTACCCGGACGGGATTCAGGTTATAGGCGATATTCCATCTTTCGTTTAACCATTGCCATTCATCCTTCCGGATGCTGTCAGCCAGGCAGGCGACCGGACCATTGGCGCATCTTTTTGAGGCTCCCTTGTCATCAATCCAGTAAAGATTGCTCAGACTGTAGATTTCACTCTCCAAAGTGGTTGGAGAATGTCGCAGTACATTCCAGTTTTCATAATAATCTTTGATTCCGTTCAGATATAACATCGGTTTATGCGGAACATAAGCCTTGTTCAACATAAGGGCTGCCATGAAATTGTTCAGATAGCGAGAAGTCCGGGGCCCCCATAGTTCGTCGTCATCAATTTCCATGGCCCCTGCTGCGGTTTCGACAATAAACGCGTCAATGCCGGCTTCGGCCAGTTTCCCGTAGTCGGTACCATAGCGGTAGATAGCCTCAAAAGGATCCCGAGTCCACGCGCTATTGGCGATCACTATTTTATTTTCAGCATGAAGAGCCGAGGCGACTTTAGCAATAAAGGATGTGATGCGACGAACATGAAATTGAATCCATTCCTTGCGTTTATTATTCCATATCCAGTCGGCACGAGTCTTGATACGTTTTCGGCTGTCATCGCACAGTCCGGATACAGTTGTTGGCAGAATTGTGCGAGTATCCTTGAGAAACTGACCGACCATGTCATCTGACCAATCACCTTTATAAACCGGGATGCGGGGGTGGGCATACGCATCAGCCATGTGATAGCCGTCAAAGCCGTAGTCGCGCATGACCTGAACCAGTTTGCTGACAAAAAAGTTCTCGTATAAAATCTTGCCATTTAATCGCTTCCATGGACAGATAGAATTGATTCTCTCACCTGTTTTTTGCACATAAAATACATTTGGATAGCGAGTCCACCAATTTTTGGCGTCAGAACAGGAAACATTGTTAAAAATAACGTTGTCAAAAACATTAAAAAAAACCTTGATCCCATGTCGCTTGAGTTCGCACACAAGGTCTTTTACCTGAACATTAGTCCAGCGCTGCCGGTTTCTTTCTGCGTTAAACGGATGCGCACCAAAGGAACACGCGGCAGGAGGGAGTTTGATGAGTTTGCTCATTCCTTTGTGGTCATGGATAAATGACGGATCGCCGATCAACAGAGAGATAACATCAGGGTTGAAACCAACGTTTTCAATAAATACTCCGACCCCAAAATCTTGCTTTTCATTGTCAAATCCAATCAATTCGATCCATAACCATCTTTCGAACGTACCGCACGTCAGTTGTTCCATCTTCAATTTCTCACTGCGTATTTTCATACGATTACCCTTTATTATATTTTCCTTTTATCTATTATCATATATGATATTGCAAGTATAAACAATACATATAATGATATAAAATGAATGTTAAAATAATGTCATCCGTTAAGCCGCATCATCTAATTTTATATTCCCACGAAATCCTTATCAAGCCGAAAAAAGCAGTTGACGCAGTTGTTTCTTAGGATCAACTGTTGTTTACGGCTGAAATTCAACCTGCTTGCTCCAATTTTTAAGACGCAGTGTTCCTGAACCGCTCTCTCCATTTTGTATTTTGATTTGCTCCTTGCCATGTTGTGCTTTCAAACTGTCGAGTTATATCGAATCGCGATTTAAAAGTTTTGCCTATTGCCGTCCGATTCCATTAACGGAATCGGACGGGTCTCTGATGAAAATACGTTAATGAATATAGATAACACGGACATCCTGCGCCGGTATGGTGATATTCATTGAAGCCGGGTTCACCCATTCCGTCGTACCGAATACTTGTCCTAGCTGCCCTGGCTGCAAGCCTGAGTTCTGGATGGTTACAGACAAATCGGTATTCCCTTCGTTGAACAGCAGCACAAGACGGTCTGTGCCGTTTTCCAATACCAGGAGATTAGGGTATGCTATCTGTGCGGATGACGCAAGAGCATCCATCCGTGTCCCGTTCAGGAAAAGCGTTTCATATTGGGCAATGATGCGCGTCGCTTCTCCTATATAATAGTAACTACCCGCGCAGATAGTGTTGGCCCCTTCCGCGAGGTCTATGTTGCCATGGAAAGTCGCCGCCATTCGCAACAGTTGGCTCTTCCAGCTTTTGGCGTCAACAAATCCGTCGTATGTCAGCGCATAGGCATTGTTCCAACCGCTACTTGAAGCATCGTGGTTGAATTGGAACCTCTGGCTGGTGACGTGAGTGAAGTTTAAATTATGGAAATAAGCATAAGTGGAATCCATCCCAGCCTGACAGTAGCTGTTGGCGGGATTATTCCCAGGATATCCGGGGAATGCAATGTCCAGCTTTCCCGCGCAGTTGTTCCAAAAACCGCTGTTGGACGACCATGAATAAACCATATATGGTACTCCAAGCGCATTGCAGATGCCACGCATGGTATTTTGTATCCCGCCGTCCTGCAAATCACGGAACGCGAGCCATTGCGTCTTGTACGTTCCTACTATTTCCTGATCGGTTGGGGTTGTTCCCAGCCCCGCGTATATCCTGAAAGCTTCCTTGCAGTTGGCGCAGAAGCAATGAATGCCTGTTCCGTCAGGGTTGAGATTAGTGAATTCCCAGTCGCAAAAGATGGCATATAGCGGCACCGGGACGTTGTTATAGTTTTTGACATCTTGAAGCATTACGTTCAAATCAGCGGTCACGGCGGTAGCGAAACCGGTGCCGCCGTCCATTACATACTTGTTGCAATACGCGGAATTGTAATGTGGCGCACCGGAACCCCAGACGGGGCTGTTGTTGTAGTACTGCGCATGGGCTCCTGTGTAAGTTTGCAGCCAGTTGTAATAATAATCACCGGCGATTCCAATGCAGTCATATCCATAGTTCAATGGAAAACCACTACACGGCCACAAAATAAATTTGCAGTTTGCGTTGTAGATGCGGTCATAGAAAAGTCTTTCAAAATCATGCCATGGGCTTCCCCTCCATGCGTTCGGCTGGTGCGCATATGCGTTGACACCGGCTTGCGCTTCCTGGCTTATGAGCGCCGAGAGATGCGCATCGGACATGATGGTGGCGTTGGTAGTACCAAGCGGAAGATGATAGAAAATTTTTATGTTGTTCGGCTGTGTCCCATTTATTTGAGGCAGTATGGTTACAGGAATTTCCTGCCAGAGTTCCGTGAAGTTGCCGTTTGCCTTACGCTGATAGAAGAAATTGCATGTTTCATAGCTTGGGTTGCCGGTCATTTGGAACGGCAGCATCGTCCAATTCGTCGCGGTCGTTGTCACTTTGGCGGCATCAAAAAGCAGCCGGTACCGGTGGCATGTTTTCCCATCCCTAGTAAATGTTCCAGACACTGCCTCCACCGAAGAAGGCTGGACATTATAAACATCGTATGATAGGGGCGTATAACCGAGCTTATCTAAAAGCGTAAATTCAACCGGCACCTCGAAAACTATTTCGTAATTGGACAGCGAGGAAGTCAGCGGGGAATAAAGGGCATGATGGAAGATTTCCGTGCTAGACCTTGAAAAACCCCAGTTTTTCGCCATTGGCGCGATGCACCGGTTCCAGCTATAATGATTGGCGTTCCAAAGTATCGTCTGCCGGAAATATACAGTTCCGGTGGCTCCGCTTTTCCACATATATCCATTCGTGAATGTTGGAGTTTCCCAGGAACTATCGTTAAAATTCGTCTCTTTCCAGCCGTCCGGTTCGCTCCCGCTGCTTAATAATTTCCACCTTCCGTCCACCTCCGGATGTCCTGATATGGAAACCAATACGCCGGGACTGGCCCCGCTGCCGGTAGCCTTCACTGCAATAGGAAGCAGGCCTTCCTGTAAATTTACAGTTGCCGTGCCGTTTTGCAGGGTTATCGGGACGCCTCCCACATAAAGAGTAGTTCCAGTGACATTGTATCCCGTGACGCTGAGCGTAAGACTCGTTGTGGCAGGTTGCTCTTCTCCCCATGGGATTGGAACATCAGGATTTTCGGATGGATAGAAATTGACTGCGGCATCATCGAAATATCCGATATTGGAGTGCGAGCCGTCGTCAAAAAGATTTATTACGAATTTGCCGTATGCGGTATTGGGATTATTGTTTGGAGTATAGGTGCAATTATATTCGGTCCAGGATGAAGGGTTGAGAGTATTATAGCTCATGAAATTTGTTACGAGCCATCCCTTGCTCTTAGAGTATTCATATACTGCAAATTGGAACGTGCCGGTTCCCTTCGCCCAGACTTTCAAATGATATGTGGCTCGGATGTCCACTGGAAAAAGTTTGCCCGAATTGCCAGAATTTAAGGCGCTGTAGGTCCAGGCGCCTTGCTGGACTTGGAACTTCGCCGAATATGCTCCGGAATGAACTTCTGATGTTTCCGGCGTAAGAATGCCGGGGCCGGGATTATTATAGTTTGGTGCCCAATCCGCGAAAGTTCCGTTTCCCACCTGCTCAAACCATCCATCGAGCAGGATATCTATGGGAACGTTCTGATTGGAAGAGGGATTGAATGGATCGAAAGTCAACGAAGCATCATCAAAATATGCGATGTTTGAATGTGAACCGTCATCGAAAAGTTGTAAAACGAATTTACCATATGCCGCATTGTCGTTGGGAGTGTAGTCAGCCTCAAATTTCTGCCATGACGATGAGAGATAATGGTCTGTCGTCAAAAATTTTGTTTGAAGCCACCCTTTGCTTTTAGAGAATTCATATACTGAAAATCGGAAGATGCCGGTTCCCTTTGCCCAGACCGACATGTGATAAGTGGCGCCTGGACTTACACGGAAAAAATCTCCGGATTTGCCCGACATTAAGGCGCAATACCACCATGCATTTTGCTGGATTTGGAATTTTGCCGAGTAGCCACCTGAATGAACTATTGATGCTTCCGGCGTAAGGATGCCGGGCGGGTTGGCGGAAGGATTGGGTTCCCAATCCGTGAACGCAGTCCCTGACACCTGTTCAAAGCCGTTATCCTTAAGCAATTCTAGGGGGGCCGAATATGCTTTAATTCCTGTTAATGCACAGACGAATAAGCATACAGCCCCGGCAATTGTTATCCGAACAAAAACCGAACAAACTTCCCTGCAAAATTTACCGTTTAAATCTGTAAATAACATTCCACACCTCCTTCTAATATTTTTGTCTATAAAATTCTATATTTACCCGATTCTGTCTTTTTGCCGCCAACGCCTTTGCCCCATTGCTTCTCTGTTTTCGGCATGAAGTAATTGCCGGAACTTTAGGTAAAGATCCTGATTTTCAGACACAATGCTTCCGTTAGTTTTACCTCCACTTTTATTTTGTGTTGACTGTTAACTTTAATTGTACACCAGAGTTTTTTAGTTTTTGAACCAATCTGCCGCTCCACAGGCAAATGCTAGACTATGATACCGCTTTGTTGCTAGCGCTTTCTATCCATTTTTTTTGTTAAACGTCCCTTAAATATATGACTTTTCATTTTGTATCATTCAATATGAAAAACTTCCCCCATCGGATCTTCAATAGCCCTAGGGCTGTCCTCTGATTCGGAGACCAGGTATTTTTTCATTTCAAGCCACCATTTTCCGCAAACTTCATTTTCTTCCAAGTCGGCAAGTTTAGCTTCACTCTCAATTTCGACATAACCAAACAATTGATTGGTTTTTTCATGATGGAAAATGGAGTAATTGCTTATCCCATGGGTTTTAAGTATCCGGTGTAATTCCGGCCATATCGGATTATGTCTTTTTTCATATTCCGCGATCATTCCCGGTTTTATTTTCATCAGAAAAGCTTTGCGCAACATATTTATTGTCTCTGCTTTAAAATGCTATGTTTTTAGCGATTGCAACTTGTAACTCGTAAATAGTATAATCACTATCCACCTGTCTTCCTTATTTTTAGAAATAGTTTAGTTTTATAAAGTTAATTTTTTGATCAATCCTTCTCCAACTCTATTTATAGAAACTGTTCGATGATTACTGTTGTATTTTTCATCTGTGCTTAATTTTTCTCCGAGTTATTAAGCATCGGCACCATATAGCTTTCCTTTTCATTCATACTTTAAGATCAACATGCGGAAATTTTCAACTTTGTCCAGAATAAATTCAATACTGCCGGATGAACCCTTGCGGCTGAATCTCAGCGGAATTTCGTCCGGTGCACTGAAAAGCGCGATGGGGATAATGCCCGGGATGTCCAGCTCGAGTTTTAACTCGAAAAGCGGGTTCGGGGGAAGTTCCGCCGGAAGATTAAGCAGGGAAATAACCAGTTGCTTGCAGGCCGGATGTTTGAAGACAGTTATTTCCGTGGTCGCGGGGGCGTTGGTTTTTATCATTGATTTGCCGCCGAGCAATTCCAGCAGCAACGCAGCAAAAACGCGGCGGTGATGGTAGTACGGCAATCCTTCCAAATCCCCGGCGACATAGATGCTTTCGCCGCGGCCATAGCGTTTGCGCAGCATGGCTGGATGCGTAGTGGCAATGCCCGGGGGGTTGCTGATTGCCGAACCGAAAAAAACGCAGTCGGCGGGATTAGTATAAGGCAGCGTGAGCGTGGCCAGGACTTCGGCGTCGCCGTCAGCTTCCAGAATCAGTTGTTTACTTTCCAGCATCAGCGGATAATCTGCCGGACAAAATTCCGTCAGGAATGAGTCGGGGGCAGGCGACAGATAATTGGTTGCCGGAGCTTCTTTTCCGGTAAAATGTGCGCCGAATAGGTCCGCCAGCAGAAAATCATTCAGTCGCCCCTGAGTTTTATCGTAAAGCGAAGTGTGAAAAGAGGCATACAGTTTGCCGCCGTTGCTGACATAGTCCTTGATGGCAGTGATTTCCGCCGCGTCAAGGATGGATTCGTCCGGCAGAATAAGCAGCGGATATTGCTGAAGCCTGGTCAAATCCCGGCGGCTGACGAAAGTAAAATTAAGGTGCGCCGCGTTTAAAGCTTCAATCATATTCTGATTCCGGTAATAGTCAAACAATTCACATTGGAAATCTTTAGTGTCGGTGATTTTGGAGTCTGCATTGAAAGCGGAATCAAAACTGTAATAAATCGCCACATCGGCCAAAGGCGCGGCATCAGCAGAAAGATATTTTTCATAGCGGCTAAATTCTTGATTGATTTGCCCGGCCCGCTTATAAAAACCGGCATTAAGCGTTCCGCGAGGATCAACTGCGTCTATAAGAGTAAAACAGGCATTGTTGGACAATGCTGCATAAGCGCGCATTTGCAGGTTGACAAAACTGCGTTCAGTAGTGTGATGCGCGAGATTTTCGCAACGCGGAGTCATGAATTCAATCGGATGATTTTCTGAAAGACCGTTGAACAGTTTGCATACCATTGACTGTTCTATGCTGTTGCCGACAAAGTCGCCGCAGAGATAATCACTCTGCGCGACAAACTCTGAATTTACCCCTCCTCCCCAACCATTAATCATGGCTGATGTCTGCAACGCGAGAGAACGCTCAGGATGACGCGATTTTACCTTTTGGCGGATCGCTACGGCAAATTCAGTAAGCCATTTTTCCCGGCAACTCTGGAATGACAGCCATTCCGGATCATTCCAGTCAACTTTCCGGGGCAATTCTGAATAGCCGGTTTCCGCCTGGAACCGGGCAAGACAGGCGGGACAGTAGCAAATTTTGAAAAACCACCCGATCATATCAATCCATAAACCTTCGCATTCATAGCCGCTATTCAGTTCGTCAACCAAATCCAGAAAGTATTCTTTGAACCCCGTGTTCGGGCAGCATAGCCCGTAGCGGCAATTCTCTTGTTCCAGCGTGCCTTTGCCATCAGGCAGAACAATGCGCCATTCCTGATGCTCCTCGTAAGCCTTGCGGCTCCAGACGTTAAGATAAATAACAATATTAAGGCCCTTTTCACGACAGGCGTGGACGATTTCGCCAAGAAAATCCCGTCCATTCTGCTGGCGATGCTGCCAGCCGACTTTGGTCGGCCAGTTGCACAGTCCCAGACAACTGCCGGCATAGATGATAGCGGTGTCAATGTTGGCGTCATTCATCATTTCAGCATAACGTTCTGCGGAAAAAGCGGAAAAGAACTCCGGATTCCAGTCAGGGATATGCATATCCACCAGCAAGCGGCGGAAACTTTTCTTATACCAATCTGTAGTCATAATTTTTAATTGCTTTCAATGCCATCAAGATTTAAAACCGTATCTGCCATCCAGAAAAAATTAGAGCGTCGACGGACTGAGAGAGTCCCCGCCATTCTGTAATAAGATTTCTTACGGTCGCGATTTCGCCTTATTTTTAACTTCAAACCAGCTTGCTTAACTTGGATTACAAATAGAATCCACATGGTGTTTGCGTTATATTCATTACGCCTTTTGCATTAACATTATGATATGGCGGAACGCGCTCGTAGCTGGCATGCAATTGCTACTATTGCTTTACTTCAATAAGGCTGACATTATCGAACCATGCCATCCCTTCGCTACTTATATTGTAAAGCATTACTGCCGCATCCGCGACTTCATTTCCTGTTTTGAATTTTATGCTGAAATGTTCCCATTTGTCCAGTACTCCGCCCGGTAATTCGCACTTATGATAGCACCAGTCAGCCTGATCTTTTTTCGCTTTTTCTACGACAGACGCCATTACATTGCCTTTTGAAGATGATCTTTTTATGTCCACGCTGAATACATATTCCGTAGAAGGTTTCAGTTTCGCGGCTATGGACTGAATGCCGTATATGAAAGAGGGTTTTCCTGAACCGTCAATTTTGAGGCTCTGTTTCCCCGCGTCAGGAGAATCTTTATCAATGCAAATTGAAGCATTGTTAAAATCCCATCCGCTTGTTGTCCCCTGCTCGAACGAGCCATTAACGATTAGATTCATATCGCCATCTTTGGAAATAGCATCCTGGCCGGAAAGCCCACAAACAGCGGTCATAAAGAATGCAAGAATCACAAGTTTAATATTTTTCATTTAAAACCCCTTTTATAATTTGGTTAAGAAACATGTTTTAAAACAATTTAAATTTTCCAATTACTTGTCCGCCTACCTCCTTTCAAGAGATTAAAATAACTCACATTTACGACTATTTCTTGTATGGAACAGAAAATTTTCCTCCAGCGGTTTTTATTTCCGACTCTATTTTATTTAGCGGTGTCAAATCACGAAACGCCGGATCGTCGGTGTACAGATGAGTTCCGTACGGGGCAAAATCATCGGAGAAGCTTCCTTCATTCACCTCTATTGTCCTCGCCTCGGAAATAACCATAAGTTTTTTTACATTTTCCCCGACTTGTATTTTTTGATTAACTGCCTTGTGCTTCGTGTTCACGGCAAACCCATAAGTATGGCCCTGGTATGTTTTTACGGAAATATGGACATTGTCCTCGCCGGATTTCTGTGAAGATATTTCATTGCCGAATAAAATCACATCTTCCAGTGCGCGTATTTCCTTGATAATATAAGGAACTCCGATTCGCAGATCAGGGAAATTTATTGTTCCGTGTCCATCATCGGTCCATTCTTTGTTGACAAAATGTAAATTTGAATAGATATAGTAGTTGAGTATTTTTACATCATGAATAATTGAGACAAAAGTCATAGCGCGCTCCTCGGTAAAGCAAGGCGCTCTGCCGTAGTCGTAGTCGTAGTCCCTTTTATTTTTTCTTTCAAGGACTCCGTTGTCGTATGCCTGCAGTACTATGCCGGTCGGTTTTTTCCCTTTGCCTGCCCTTTTCTGAATGTCAAGCCATTCAGTTATATGGGACATGGGGAAGGATAACCCCCCGCTGATGCTGTCCTTGGGAAGAAGATATGGGTCGGTCATTATTATGTCCTGGCTGTCAATGACTGACGGCAGCAAATCCACTCCGGTGTCGTTGATGATGATGGGATGGTAAGGATCGAGTTCCCTTATTAGTTTGTAGAATTCATTGAGCACCCCGACGTCAAGGCCAGGAATGATTGACGGTTCATCCAAAAGCTGCCACGCGAAAAACGCGGGATGATCCTTTACTTTATTCACCACTGCTGTAATTGCCGCTTTGGCTTCCGGAGTCAATTCCTTTTTCCCGATAATAAGGTTATTATAGCCGTCCGGCCCCCAGGGTTGCATCTGGAAGATACCGTTATTCTCCTTCAGGGTCGCCAGGATTCGATCAATATCAACATCCCAGTAGTTTCGCACAAAACCGTCGGCTCCTGTCGTCATCAGCTTCTCAATTCCTTTTTTCTCCGCAGTGCCCCACCACAGAATTGGCAATCTGGCTTTCCCATTGATGATTATATTAAGTTTTTCGTCAAATCTGACTTCATTGCCTTTACTTGGAGGAAGTTTCCTGATAGTTTCATTGACGCTGGCAATCTGCGCATTTCCTTTCCTGAGTTTCGCGGAAATCGTATAGTCGCCGACTTTCAGATCGGGTATCTTCAACGCAATGAGGTTTTCAGATACTGGAGCATGTACGTCGGTTAATGCAATAACGTTTCCATTTCCGTCCTTGAAGCAGACAGACAAATCGCATCCTTCCAGTTCCGCTTTGCTGAGCCCGATTTTCGCCACAGCCCGTATCTCCTTAATGTCATCGCTGGAAAAAATAGTGTTCCGGTAGAAAGGAGTTGTTACGTCCAGACTTAGCGGCACAAAATCAAGTTTCATCGGATAGTTGAATAACAAAGAAGTTTTTCCTGTCTGCCCTATCATGATAAATTCGTATTCCCCAGGACTATTCAATTGAAAAACAATGTTCAGTCGTTTTTTTGTATTTGGTGGCATTGAAGTATCCCCAGAAATCATCCCTTCGCTCATAGATCCGTCTTTATTGAATAAATACGGCTTCAGCGAACCGGCTGGAATGGACTGGGCGGATTTGTTAAATATATCAATCTGGAGTTGTGTCGCTATTTTCCCGTATTCTTGCTTCATTTCCGTAAAAGACGGCGCATTGACATGCCAGGCATTGTACCATGGGTTGTTTCCTGTAGAGAACGGAAATTTTTTGAACATGGCAGATTTGTGATAATCACCATTGCAAATTGAGCTTTCCTCCAGTGTCCCTCCTGCCCGCCTGTTCCTGGCAATATTGAATTTCACCGAATCGCCTTTGATTGTTTCCCTGTTCAAAATGGCGAAGGGAATAGCAATTTCGGCGACCCATTTATCCTTGTATGTTTTTACCGCCGAAAACCAATATGAATTATGCCACTGAGTCCCAACCAAGCCCGCCTGTTCGCAGAAGCGTTGACCATGAAACCCTGACGGGTTTACAAGAAAATGATAATAGTCAGCGCCGTTTCCGTCCCCGTCCAGCATGATTTCCACGGTATCATCATTATACACGTTAAGAGAGTTCTCGCGCACGCTGTTTTTTAACTTTGACATTTCCGGCTCGAAGCATTCAATGGCGAAATAGAAATACCTGTCATCACTGGCGATATAAGCGGTGGTTCGCACCGGAGCAACTGAGCCTTTACCCAAAATAAAGAAATCGCTTTGTTTCACGGCTGTCTTCCAAATCGGCTCATCCAGATTGCCATCGATGACAATTGATGTAAATTTATTAAGCCCTAGGGAATTCATGAATATGTCTTTTTCAGTCACGCACCCTTCATAAATTTTAAAATCATCAATAACTCCGCTGAAGAACAGGCTGTTTCCTTTATCAAACGCCCCGATCGTCATATCGTAGTCCGCATGGGTAATCTCAAAGTGGTTGGACTGACAGGCTTTTTTTCCATTTATATACATAGTTATTGTTTTGCTGGAATCCCTGGTTACGACGACATGGTTGAAAATATCCATTAGCAATGGATACTGGTTTGGATTTTGCCTGATATACCAGCATCCGTTACCAGACGGGACTCCATTGCCGGTCATAAATTCAACGCAATCATAATACCAGCTTATACGCCACCCCGGACCATACGAATTCCCGACATTGATTATCTCTTTGGGTGATTCGCGCAATTTCCCGCTTTTATCCGGTTTTATCCAGAATTCAATGGTAAAAGGGTCATTCAGGCTGTTTAGAAAATGGTTTCGCGCCACTCCCGGAACATACGCATAGCTGCTTCGCCCATTGAACTTCAACGCTTTCCCGGATATTCCGTCAACCCATTCAATGTCATGGAGCTCCGCCGTCAGCCCTCCGACTTCGTCCTTCGAGCTATTACCATGCCCTTCGTCAAATGGAAAGTACATATATAGTTTGGGAGGATTTCCGGCAGTTGATTTATGTTCAGTAATAGGCGGGTCAACCTCTTTCTCGGAAGAGAAAACTGATTGGCCCAGTAATGCACATAGCAAAAACAGGGGAAAAACCCAGCATCTTTTAATTCTCATAATCCCTTGCCCAATTAAATTATTAATAATTTTCAACCTGAAAATACGCATCGACTGTTTTTCTCCTTTTTCACCCACGTTTTTCTCCGGCCTCCGCTGTACACTGTCCGGAGATAATTCTTTTTAAAGCTTCTTCTTGATAAAATTGCGAGTCCGAGTCACCCAATAGCGATTGTTTCGATTTATAGGATTCCAGATTACCAATAAAACTTATCAAAACTTTGATTTGAAATTGTAGAATACGCCGCGTCGTTTTCGGCATGTCCGTCGCAATATAAGAAATTAGCTCTCTGAGAATGGCACCATTCAACACCAGCAGCAGGATCAGTGCTATTCCACGGGGCAGCGTCTATTGATGTTGAACTTGTATGGTAACATCTTGCATCGCAAAAACTGACTGTAGAGCTTGCATAGCGAATCAACCTGTTCTCATTCACCCAGCTAAGCGCGGTATTGTAAGCATAAGCCACGTATATACTGCCTCCTTTGGCCGGACTGCCCCAGCCCATTAGATTGGACGGGCAGTCGAGAATGGTGCCACTCTTGGTTTGATTCATCTTTAAATATAATGAGTTAAATGAGTTAGCTAACGTGTAATCATACCAGACAGGCGAAGTGTATAGAAAGTAAATTCCCTTAGAATCGTCGAGATAGTTACGCATGGCTAGACCAATTTGTTTCAAATTACCAATACATTTTATTTCACGGCCTTTTTCCCTGGCCTTGCTGAGCGCCGGCAACAACATGGAAACAAGTATTGCTATTATGCCTATCACAACCAAGAGTTCGATAAGAGTAAAAAAATATTTTCTGCTTGTGTTGACTTTTTCATGATTTTTTAAAATCAATTTCATTTTCACGTCCTCCTTATTTTATATTTAAAAATTAAAAACTGCTCATAACGGCCTGTCTCCTCTCTGTTACCTCCTTAATTGTTAATAATTTATATAGCTCTTCTTGAAAGCCGTCAACAGGTCATTAGGGACAATATCCTGCTCAATATCAATTTGGCGATGCTCTTCGGAAGATTTCATTGCGGCAATCCCTACCATCTCGGCGGCAAATGCATCTTCAACCGTTGTGAAAGGTTCGGCTTTACCCTGAATCATATCATAGAAATGAAGCCCGGCAAATGGACCTCCATTATAGTGAATCCGGTTTTCGTAATTAAATTTATATTCTTCAAGTCCTGGAAGCGGCAAAACCGGTGCGTACCTGGCTACGGTTATTCTACCATCACAATTATAAAGTTTTTCCCGCAATGTAAGTTCGATGTAAAGTATGCCCTCAGTGCCAATTATTTCATAACGTCTTGAAAAATGATTGTTTACGAAGTAACAATGTGAGTAGACTCCGAATACGTTATTAGAACATTCAACCATGCACATTTCATTGTCATAGACATCAACTACTTTGGCAAACGCGCACAAGTCATGGCTGAGATTAATATCGTCCGTGGCAGCATTGGAACTCTTGCCGACGCTAAGCCGGTTTGAACATTTAAAATCATCGCAATTGGTACAGGTCAAATCTTCCGGTTTATCACCGCCAAATTTCTGAAGGCGGCAAATTCCGGCCACCCGGTGCGGGGCCGCGCCGCAAAGGTAAAACGCCACATCCAGATCATGAGTGGCTTTTTCAACCAGATGTCCGCCGCCGCCCGCCATGGTACGCCGAAAAGTAGAGAACAATCCCCCGCCGCCACCGTACTGTACAAAATTAAAGGAACAAACCTTTCCAATACCGCCAGCCGTGATAATCTCTTTGGCTTTCTGGATTATCGGGGCGTACCGCATTACATGATCAACCATGACCGGCGCCTTATATGTACGGGCCAGGCGGACGATTTCACAAATTTTGTCAAAAGAACTTTCCAGCGGTTTTTCCAGCAGCAACGGCAGATTTGCAGCCATACAGTTTTTTAAATTTTCATAATGGAAACAATTTGGGCTGGCAATAATCAGAGCGTCAAGTGTTTCCTTGTTCAACATCTCTTTAATATCAAGATAGCGCGTGGGCTGTTTGCCATACCATTCGCAACCTTCTTTATAACGGCCTTCTTCGGGCTCTACGACCGCAACGAAATTCATTTTACCATGAGTGGCATGATGATATTCCAACGCATGTCTTTTGCCCATTTCTCCAAAACCAATAATGCCGATTTTTAATTCAGGATTGGAGCTCATTTGCGAAATTCCTTCTATATTTACGCGGTATTGATATAACAAATTTTTCAGACAATATCTACTCTTTCCCAGCTCTACTTTTAACGGGTCCTGCTTTTTTCGTGTTTATTCATTATAACCGATACAACCGTAATATGCCATATTATTTTGAGTAGTATCCAAGCGGCCGAACTGGGCCACAATATTTATATTGGACCGGATACGCAATGCATACTGTGTCAATGGCGGGATTTCGAGTCCGCCGATGTCTTCCGGATGATCCAAGCGCAAGGCGATGATTCGTTCAGCGCCGACTTTTACCGGGATGTCTTTTGCCGGATCGCGATCAGAGAAATAGACATCAATCAGCACATCGGCGTTGGTGTTCGAGGCGTTGAACAGCATCAACGCCTCATGTGCCTCCATTACCCCCTTTGAGCTTTTTTCCGGCAGATAGCCGTCCGGGAAATACCATGTTTTTGCTCCGCCTTTCATAAAATTTTTCCTTATTTTTCACTTATTTTTCTTACTAAATCCCGGTAATAACGGAAATTGTCGTATGATACATCTGGAGGCACCGCGTGGTCACATTCCACGATGAATCCTCCTGTGTCTTTCAACTCTTTAATCTTGGGTAGCACCTCTTTGTCAATGGCATCTTTTCCCAAGGCGAGCGCCCGTTTGTCTATCCCTCCCATAAATTTCACAGTTTTGCCATATTTTTTTCTTACGGTTCTTACGTCCATACCGGAAGCAACCTCCATCGGATGCATTGTGTTAATACCCAGATCGAGCCATATTGGTATAAGCTCGTCAATTTTGCCGTCGCTGTCCAACATCACCACTTTTATTCCCGCAGCTTCCACGAGAGGCATTATTTTTTTGTAAAACGGTACAAACAGTTCCTTATACTTTTCCGGGCTGATAAGTGAGCCGTTTTTATAAGACATATCTTCCCAAAACATAACCCAGTCCAACTCGACCTTCTCTGTCACGCTTTTGAAATTATCAACATAGATTTCCGTAACGAGTTCCATAATTTCCATTACCAATGAAGGGTCATCGTACATCAGAAGCGAGAGTTGTTCAACCCCGCACATATTCCTTACAAGCCCATAAGAGGAGCCAGCCCAAATACCAAGCGGAGTTGTCCTGTTGTTCCATTCTTTCAACATTTCTGCGGAATAAACAGTTTTAAAAATGGATATTTTCTCAAGTATCTGATTCTTGAACCGACTCCATGAATTTCTGTCTGACACAGGGAAAGCTTCATGCAAGGGCATTGCCGGTGGCGGAAAGTTATTTAAATATCTGTTAATAACACCGTTTGATTCCCTCCATATCTGGTATTCATCTGTTTCTTTCAGTAGTTTCCTTTCGTACAACCCGTTGAACCCCCAGTTGAATGGAACAGCATCCGAACTCCATATATTAACATGATCAAAGCCAAAATGCCTGTATAGGTCAACACCCACTGGCATTCCCTCGTTTTCCCATCTTTGACGAGTACTATCATATGCTAGATATTCGCCATAACTTGGACGATCAGGATTCCCACAAGTCATTGTTTCAATAAAACGCTGTCTTTCATTCATTGTCATATTCCCTTCTCCACTAGTTCTCTTATAAACGGGGTAAGTGATTCGGGACCAGTCGGAGTAATGACAAAACTCTCCTCGATCCGATTCGAACCATCTTTATATCCCCACAGGCTGATGTCAGAATTAACGCACATTCCGGGCTCAAATTTATATGTTGCATTTTCATCAGGATAGGGGGACTCGGCTTCTGCCAGCCCGATACCATGCATCGGAGGATAAACATCATAAGGCGAAAGTTCATGCTTTGCAAATACTGCTTTCACATTTTTTACCATTTCACCGCTTATTACCCCGGCTTTCAAAAAGGACTGCTGCACTTGTGCCGCTTCAAAAAGAGCATTTAAGAACCATTTTTGCCCGTCCGTCGCCTTGCCGGCGACAAAAGGGTACTCCACCGTTGCTACATAGCCTTCATATTGCACCGCCAGGGCGGCCATTACCATCTCGCCGTCGGCAATGAGCTTGTTAGTGGCTCTGCCGATAATCGTGGAAGCCCGTTTGCCACTACCGAAAACTGTGAAGTTAATCGCCTCCGCTCCCGCCATT
>TBL_comb47_HYPODRAFT_10001025_pt1 | contig 36839 bp, 33 predicted proteins | sample TroBogypolimnion_40_FD_10682 | JGI IMG/M metagenome (IMG submission 10682)
GCCATCACCACCCCCGCGGCGGTGCCCGGGCGCCAGTCGGTCCGGGCCCGGTGGGACCTGGCCCTGGACGCCCGGGGGACCCTGGCCGGCCGCGTCACCATGACCTTCAGCGGCCCGTTCGACCCGCAGATCCGCGACCTCCTCTCCGGCCTCACCCAGGACGAACGCAGGGTGCTGTTCCAGTCCCTGGCCGACGGGATCAAGCCGGGCGCGCGCCTGGAGGGGTTCCGGGTGTCCGACCTGCTGGACCTCGCCGCCACCCCGGTGGTGGCGCTGGCCTTCCGCATTCCGGACTTCGCCTGCCGCCAGGGCCGGACGATGATCCTGAACCTGCCCGGCGACCTGGTCCCCCTGGGCGAGACCCTGGCCAGGCCGACCCTGCCCGCGGTGCGGCAGCCCTTCCTGGTGCCGGCCAGCTTCGCCATGGCCGCCACCGTCTCCCTGAAGCTGCCCGCCGGCTACGCCGTCGCCTACCGGCCCCGGACCGCCGCCCTGCGGCAGGGCCCCTTCGCCTTCCGGATCGCCTGCGCCCAGGGCGCCCGCCGCCTGCGGCTCACCTCCGCCGTCACCTGGCGGGACGCGGTGGTCCACCCCGGCGCCTACCCGGCGCTGTGGCGCGCCTTCGGCGCGGCCGGCGGGCCGGAAAACGGTCTGGTCCTGCTGGAACGGCGGAGGTCATGAAGCCGGCTTGTGGGTCCTGAGCCAGTCCTGCAGCGCATCGTCGATCCTGGTCTGCCACCCGGCTCCAGAGGCCCGGAATGCCTCCAGGACGTTCGGGGAGAGCCGGATGTTGATTTGTTCTTTGGTCGGAGCCTTCTGCGGGCCGCGGACGCCGAGCTTGCCCAACAGGGCAGGAGGGAGAGCCACCTTGGCCGGGCGGGCTTCCGCGAAGTCCTGCTCGGTCCATTCTGGATTTTCAAGATCTATCATTTCAGGGTTTGGCTTGGGCTTGCGCATATCCCTTCTCCTCCCGCTTGTTCGCTTTTCTCAGACTGATGACCCGAATCCCGTTTGCCGTTTCCGTGAACACCAACGCATGGAGTCTGGCATCCAGGAAGCCCATTGCCCGGTATCGGATTTCGCCATAGTCCTTCCGGTCATCGACGACAATCCAAGCTGTCGAAAATTCAAACTCCGACGCACGCTCGAACGAAATTCCACGAAGCTCAATATTCCGGTCGTTTTTGGCCGGATCAAACGCTACGTTCGATATCAAAATGTATCCCCAAAAAACAAAAAGTCAAGGCATCAACCATAGCACATCCTGGAAGAGGTGCCGCAGGTACAGCAAGGCGGGGGGCGTTTCCGCCCCCCGCCGCGCTTCTCTGGATCCTGCCCGGACCTACGGGTGGATCAGCTTGGGGTCGGTGACGACGCCCTTGTAGTGGAACTCGCCATTCTTGACCACCTGGACCTGGACGTCCTTGACCACTTCGCCGTTGTGGAAGCCGCGGATCATGCCGGTCAGGCCGTTGTAGTCCTTGATGTTGGCGATGGCCTTCTGGATGGCGGCGCCGTCGAGGCTGTTGGCGCGCTTGATGCCGTCGCAGATGATCATGAAGGCGTCGTAGGAGGAGGCGCCGACCATGTCCGGGCTGATCTTGAACTGGGTGGCGTAGTCCTTCAGGAAGGTCTTGACGATGGGCCGGGAATCATCGCGGTTGAGGTTGGTGGTGATGACGAAGCCTTCCGCCGCGGCCTTGCCGGCGATCTCCACGAACTCCGGGGAATCGGCCCCCTCCTCGCCGACGAACTGGGCGGTGATGCCCATCTCGCGGGCCTGCTTGACCATCGGGCCGCTCTGGAAGTAGTAGCCGCCGGAGAAGATCATGTCGGGGTTCTCGCCCTTGATGCGGGACAGGTAGGGCTTGTAGTCCTTTTCGGACATGGGGTAGGTCTGGTAGGAGACGACCTTGGCGCCGGCGGCGTCGGGGGTTTCCATGAAGGCCTTGAAGCCGGCCGCCATCTCCTTGCCGAAGTCGTTGTCGCTGGTGAGCACGGCGATCTTCTTGCCCTTGAGGATCTTCACGCAGGTGTAGCCGCCGGCCTTGCCTTCGACCGTGCCCAGGAAGCCGTTGCGGAAGCAGTAAGCGAACTTGCCGCCGGAGGTGACGTCGGGGTGCACCGCGTAGGCGGCCACCAGGGGGATCTTCTCGTCGTTGAACAGGGGGGCGACGGCCCGGGACGGCATGCTGTAGGAGCCGGCCACGAACGCCTTGACCTGGTCCTGCTCGATGAGCTTGCGGGCCAGGGCGGTGGCCTGCTTGGGATCGGCCGCGTCGTCGTAGATGATCGCTTCGACCTTCTTGCCCAGCACGCCGCCGTTGGCGTTGACGTAGTCCACGGCCAGCTTGATGGAGTTCTTGACGCTGGCGCCGTCGGAGGCGGCGAAGCCGGTGATGGGGGCGAGCACGCCGATCTTCACCGTCTGGGCGGACAGCCCGGTCGCGGCCACCAGGGCCATGGGGATCAGCAGGGTTCCGATGCGCTTCATGTTGAGGCTCCTTTTGGGATGGTTCGGACCGGCGGAACGCCGGCCGGCGATGGTTGCTGATGCTTTACAGGGGAGGCCTAACCAAGATAAGCCTCTTTGACCTTGGGGTGTTCGATCAAATCCTCTGCCGCGCCCTCGTAGGCGCAGGTGCCGACTTCCATGACGTAGCCCCGGTCGGAGATCTTCAGCGAGGCCATGGCGTTCTGCTCCACCAGCAGGATGGTGAGGCCGAATTCCTTGTTCAGCTGGCGCAGGAGTTCGAACACCTGGTCCACCAGCTTGGGCATGAGCCCCATTGATACTTCATCAACCAGCAGCAGCCGGGGTTCGGAGATGAGGGCCCGGGCGATGGCCAGCTGCTGCTGCTCGCCTCCGGACAGGGTGCTGGCCAGCTGGCCGCTCCGCTCCTGGAGCCGCGGGAAGATCCCGTAAAGCCAGTCCAGCCTGGGCTGGAGCGGGATCTTCTGGCGCAGGCCGTAGAGGCCGGTGAGGATGTTTTCATAGACCGTCAGGCGGGGGAACACCCGCGAGCGTTCCGGCACGACCCGGATGCCGCGCCGGGCCCGCTCGTGCACCGGCAGGCGGGTGATGTCCTCGCCGCTGAACACGATCCGGCCGTCCCGGATGGGCTCGATCCCCATCACCGCGTTCAGGATGGAGGTCTTGCCGGCGCCGTTGGCGCCGACGATGGAGACCAGCTCGCCCTGCTCCAGGTGGAAGCCCAGGTGCCGGACCGCCTCGATGTCGCCGTAGGCCACGCTCAGATTCTGGACTTCAAGAAGCATCAGCCTCTCCCTTGCGTCCCAAGTACGCCTCGATGACCCGTTCGTCCTGCTGGATGGCCTCGGGGGTCCCCTCGGCCAGCTTCTTGCCGTATTCCATCACCACGATCCGGTCGGACAAGCCCATGGCGACCCGCATGTTGTGCTCGATCAGCAGGACCGTCAGGCCGTCCTGGCGGATGGCCCGGATCAGGGTCTCCAGCTTGGAGATCTCCTCGTGGCGCAGTCCGGAGAAGGATTCGTCCAGCAGCAGGAGCTTGTGGCCCACCGCCAGGGCCCGGGCGATCTCCAGCCGGCGCAGGTTGCCCAGGGGCAGCAGGCCGGCCTTGCGGTCGGCCAGGTCGGCCAGCCCCACCCGCTCCAGCAGGGCCATGGCCGCCTGGGCCTCCTTCTTCGAGCGCCAGGAGGTCCACAGGCAGGAGACGCCCGGGTAGCGGTCCACGCCCCGGGCCACCAGGACATTGTCCAGCACCGAGAGGGTGGGGAACGGCTTGACGATCTGGAAGGTGCGGCCCAGGCCCAGCGCGGCGACCGCGTGGGGCGGGAGCCCGTCGATGCGCTTGCCGTCGAACCAGATCTCGCCCCCGGTGGGCTTGTAGACCCCGGAGATGAGGTTGAAGGTGACGGTCTTGCCGGCGCCGTTGGGGCCGAGCAGGCCGAGGATCTCGCCCCGCTCGATGCTGAAATCGACCCCGTCCACCGCGTGCAGTCCGCCGAAGTGGATGGAGAGGTTCTTGACCTCCAGCAGCGGGCTCATTTCGAACCTCCCAGGAACGTGGGCAGCAGCCGCTTGCGGATCAGGCTGCTTTCGCCCAGGATCCCGCCCGGCTGGAACCGGATCATGAGCAGCAGCATCAGGGCGTAGAACAGGATGCGGAAGTCGGCCAGGGGCCGGAACAGCTCCGGCAGGGCGCCGAGGATCAGCGCGCCCACCAGCGGGCCCAGCAGGGTGCCCATGCCGCCCAGCACCAGCATGGCCAGGAACGAGACCGAAAGCGGGAAGGAGAAGTCGTCGGCGCTCACGAACCGCATGTAGTGGGCGTAGAGCGAGCCGCCCAGCCCGGCGATCATGGTGCCCAGCATGAACGCCAGCAGCTTGAAGCGCACCGGGGAGATGCCCATGCTGGTGGCGGCGGATTCCTCCTCCCGCAGGGCGAAGCAGGCCAGCCCCGCGAACATCCGGGTGAACAGCCAGCAGACCGCCATCACCACCCCCAGGAAGAACATGCAGAGGTAGAGGAAGTGGGTGCCCTTGAGCGCTTCGCCCAGGACGGTGATCCGGGGGATGGCGCTGATGCCCAGCGCCCCGCCGAAGAAGGGGACGTAGAGGAACATCGCCTGGACGATGAAGTTGATGCCGATGGTGGTGATGGCCAGGAAGTCGTGCTTGAGCCGCAGGCTGGGCAGGCCCAGCAGCAGTCCGCACAGGGCGCAGACCAGCAGCACCAGCGGCAGGGCGGTCCAGAAGCTCATCCCGGCCTGGGTGGAGAGCAGGGCCGCGGTGTAGGCGCCGATCCCGAAGAAGGCGGCGTGGCCCAGGGAGATCTGCCCGGCGTAGCCGACGATCACGTTGAGGCCGTAGACCACGATCGCCTGGATGGCGATCTGGGTCAGGATGGTGACGACATAACCACTCATATGACAACCTCAGGGGCATGGATGACGGTCAACATACTGGAACCAGTCTACTTGGAGCCGAACAGTCCCTCGGACCGCCAGACCAGGACGAAGATCATGGCGACGAAGGCCAGCGCGTCCCGGGGGAAGGGGACGTTCAGGTAGCCGATCAGCAGGGTTTCGGCCAGGCCCAGCAGCAGGGCGGCGACCACCGCGCCGGGCACCGAGCCCATGCCCCCCACCACGATCAGCGCCAGGGTCTTGTAGGCCGGCACCGCGCCCATGGTCGGGTAGACCTCGTTGTAGTAGATGCCCACCAGGATGCCGCCGATGGCGGCGATGGCCGAGCCGATGACGAAGGTGAGGCTGACGATGTAGTGGCTGTTGATGCCCTGGGCCCCGGCGATGGCCATGTCCTGGGAGGTGGCCCGCATGGCCAGGCCCAGTTCGGTGCGGGTGGTGAGGTACCAGAGGAACAGCAGGATGCCGATGGTGATGACGTAGATGGCCACCAGGGTCGAGGACAGGTGGATGCCGCCCAGGTTGAGCTCGGGAAAGGGCAGCTTGGCCGTGAAGGTGATGATCTGGGGCCCGGCCAGCAGCCGGCAGACCTCCTCGATGGTCAGCATCACCGCGATGCTGGCGATCAGCGGCACGTAGGGCGGGCACTTGAGTAGGGGGAAATAGACCAGCCGCTCGATCAGCACCCCGAGGACGGAGCAGAGCAGCATGCTCCCCAGGAAGGCCAGGGCGAGGCTCCCGGTGGCCTGGAATATGAATACACCCGCATAGGCCCCCACGGTGTAGACACTGGCATGGGCCACGTGGAGGATCCGCATGACGCCGTAAACCAAGGCAAGGCCTAACGTTATGATGGCGTAAATGGACCCCATCGCCAGGCCGTTCAGAATTTGCTCAATAAGTAATTGCATTTTCTACCCTTCGAGGTCAGAAAGCCTGCGGCGCGGGGTTGTAGAGCATTGTATAGACAATGCCACGATCCATAGTGATGTCAACGGCTTTGTCGCAGGGGCCCGGTTCCCCCGCGGCTACTCCATCCGCAACCGGTAGCCGACCCCCGGTTCGGTGATGAGGTGCTTCGGCCGCGCCGGATCCGCCTCCAGCTTCTGCCGCAGCTGGGCCATGTAAACCCGCAGGTAGTGGGGCTGGGCGCCCTGGATGCCGCCCCAGACCTCCTTGAGCAGCTGGTGGTGGGTGAGCACCAGCCCGGCGTGCTTGATCAGGGTGGTCAGGAGCTTGTATTCGTTGGGGGTCAGGTGCACCGGCTGGTCGTCGACCGTCACCTCCCGCCGGGTCTGGTCCACCCGCCAGCCGCCCAGCTCGAACACCGGGGCCTGGGCCCCGGCGGCGTCGCGGTTGACGTGGCGGAGCGCCACCCGGATCCGGGCCAGGAGCTCGCCGCTGCCGAACGGCTTGGTGAGGTAGTCGTCGGCGCCTTCGTCCAGCGCCTGGATCTTGTCCTTCTCCAGGCCCCGGGCGGACACCACGATGATGGGAGTGGCGCACCACTCCCGCAGCTTGCGGGTGAGGACCAGGCCGTCCTGGTCGGGCAGGCCCAGGTCCATGAGGATGAGGTCCGGGTGGTGGCTGGCGGCCATGAGCTCGCCTTCACGGGCGTTCACCGCCTCCAGCAGCCGATAGCCGTGGGGGACCAGGGTCACCCGCAGGTAGCGCCTCAGCTGCGGCTCGTCTTCCACCAGCAGGATGAGAGGGCCATCCTGGTTCACGGGGTCACTCCTCGGAGGGCGGAGGCGCGGGGGCCTTGCCCAGGGGCAGGCTCACCATGAACTGGGCCCCGCCCGAGGCCCGGGTGTTGGCCATGATCTTGCCGCTGTGGGCCTGGACGACCCCCTTGCAGATGGCCAGCCCCAGGCCGGCGCCGGGCCGGGCCTCGCCCTGCTGGAACCGGACCAGCTTCTCGAAGATGTGTTCCTCGTGGCCCTGGGGAATGCCCGGGCCGTGATCGGTCACCGACAGGGTGACGCTCCGTTCCGTGGCCCAGGCCTTGATCTCGATGGGCTGGTCGGCGGGGGAGAACTTGTGGGCGTTCTCCACCAGATTGATGACCACCTGGCCCAGCAGCACCGGGTCCGCCTGGACCAGGGGCAGGCCGGCCGGCAGCTCCAGCTTCACTTCCCGCGTGCCCAGCTGCAGGGTCATGCGCTCGAGGGCCGAGCCCACCACTTCCTCCAGGGGCACCCATTCCTTGACCAGATCCACCACGCCGGATTCCAGCCGGGTCACGTCCAGCAGGTTGGTGACCAGCCGCTGGAGCCGGTGGCTCTCCTCGTGGATGGTCTCCAGCAGGTCCCGGCGGGCCGCCGCGGACAGTTCGCCGGCGTCCTCCAGGAGGGTCGAGGCGGCGCCGGTGATGCCGCCCAGGGGCGTGCGCAGATCGTGGGAGACGGAGGAGAGCAGGGCGTTGCGCAGCTGCTCGCGGTCCACCTGGCGCTGGGATTCGCGGTTGCGCTCGGCCAGGATGGCCCGCTCCAGGGCCACCGCGGTCTGGTTGGCGAAGGCCTCCAGCAGGTGCCGCTGGTCGGGTTCCAGGCTGGCGGGCGCCTCGGAGGGCTCGATCGCCATCACCCCGATCAGCTCGTGGGCCCCCTTCAGGGGCAGGCACAGGGCCTTGGCGCCGGGCAGGGTGTCGGTGCTCAGGCCGGCCGGCTCGTGGTGGTCGTAGACCCACTGGGCCACGCCCAGTTCGTCCTGGCCCACGGCCTGCGGGTGCTTGCCCTGGCTGGGGACCAGCCGGCCCCCGGGGCCCGGCAGGAAGATCGCGACCTGGCTCTGGAAGTGGGTGGCCACGTTGCGGATGGCGGATTCCGCCATGGCCGCCGAACCGCTGCTGCGGGTGAGTTCCGCGGAGAGCCGGAACAGGGCCCGGATCCGGTTCTCCCGGTTGCGGGCCAGGCGGGCCTGGGAGCGGATCCGCTCGGTGAGGTTGCCGATCACCAGGCCGGCCAGGAGCATCACGGTGAAGGTGGCCACGTGCTTGACGTCGCCCACGGTGAACGAGAACTGGGGCGGCACGAAGAAGAAGTCCAGGGCCACGACGCTGAGCACCGAGGACGCCACCGACGGCCAGCGCCCGAACCGGCTCGCCACCAGCAGGATGCCGAGCATGTAGAGCATGGTCACGTCGGCCAGTTCCAGGTGGGGGTTCAGGAACAGGCAGAGGGCCGTCACCAGGGCCACCGTCACGGCGCCCCAGAGGAAGTGGGCCAGGGCCGGCATCCGGGCCGGGCGGGCCTTCTTCCCGGGCCTGGGCTGTTCCCGCTCCTCCTTGCCGGTGATGACCAGGATGTCGATGTTGCCGCTCCGGCGGACCAGGTCCTCCAGCACCGAGCCGGTGAAGAGCTCCATCCAGCGCGGGTGGGCGGGCTTGCCTACGATGATCTTGGTGACGTTGTGGCCGGTGGCGAACTCGAGGATGTCGTCGGCGGTGGACAGGTCGCCCTGCACCACGGTGGTCTCCCCGCCGAGCCTTTCGGCCAGGCGCAGGTTCTCCTCCAGCTGGGTGCGTTCCTCCTCCGAGTAGCGGATGTGCTTGCCGGTCTCCACGTAGGCGGCGATCCAGGGGGCGTTGAGCGATTCCGACATGCGCCGGGCGGCCCGGACCAGGCTGGCCGAGCCGGGCTTGGAATTGATGCAGACCATCAGCCGCTCGCCGGCCGCCCAGGTCTTGCCCACGATGCCCTGGCTGACCATGTAGCGGCGCATGTCCGCGTCCACGTGCTCGGCGGTGCGGCGCAGGGCCAGTTCGCGCAGGGCGAGCAGGTTGCCCTTGCGGAAGAAGCGCTCCACCGCGTGCTGGGCCTGCTCGGGCACGTAGACCTTGCCCTCCTTGAGCCGCTCCAGCAGCTCCTCGGGCGGGATGTCCACCAGCTCGATCTGGTCGGCCCGCTTGAGCAGGGTGTCGGGGATGTTCTCCCGGACGATCACCCCGGTGATCTGGGCCACGGTGTCCTTGAGGCTTTCCAGGTGCTGGACGTTCACCGTGGTGAACACGTCGATGCCCCCGTCCAGCAGGTCGATCACGTCCTGCCAGCGCTTCACGTGCAGCGAGCCCTGGACGTTGGTGTGGGCCAGCTCGTCCATGAGGATGAGCTGGGGCTTGCGCGCCAGCGCCGCCTCCAGGTCGAACTCCTCCATCTGGACGCCGCGGTAGGGCAGGCTCTTCTTGGGCAGGAACTCGATCCCTTCGATGAGGGCCTGGGTGTCCGCCCGGCCGTGGGTCTCCACCACGCCGGCCATCACGTCCACCCCTTCCGCCTTGCGGATGCGGGCCTCCTGGAGCATGGCGAAGGTCTTGCCGACCCCCGGCGCCATGCCGAAGAATATCTTCAGTCGGGCCCGCTTTGAGCGGGCCTCCTCCTCCTGCACGTTCTTCAGAAGGTCATCCGGATTTGGGCGTCTGGGTTCCACCCATCTAGAGTAGCCCAGTGCGGCGGTTTCAGGGCCAAGTCCTTCGTATTGATGGAGCCGGCGGTCATCTTGAAGGGACTGGTCCGGCCGGTATTATTTAAGTATTAATATATTTTAACTTACTTGATGGTACGGTTGGTGCATCGGATCCAGGTGCCGAGGTGGCCGAGCCCGCCCGGAAGGAGCCGCGAATGGCACTCACCATCAACGTCACCGACACCGTCGCCATCGCCTCCATGGGCGACGGCTGGGCGGATCCAGAGGATGTCGCCGCCACGTTCTCCAGTCAGCTGGAGGAATCCTATTTCGGCCAGGTGACGCAGCTGTATCCCGAGGCCGTGGTCCAGGTCGCGGTGAACTACCAGCAGGAGACCATGGGCCCCGACCTTGAGGTGGCGGTGGAGCAGGCGGAAACGGACGGGGAAAGCGCCCGGGCGATCGAGGCGTCCGTCTACGCGGCCCTCAAGGACACCAAGGCCTTGCTGGGGAAGGACTTCCTCACCAGCGACGAGGTCGAGGAGGAGAAAGAGCAGAAGGACGTGGGCGACGAGTAGCGGCGTCCCATGGCAGGACCATCCAGACAAGGCACGACCCGAGGAGAACCCACATGAGCCAGGCGACACTGTTCGCGAACACCCCCGTCAAGGCAACGTCCATCATCGGCACCAATGTGGCCAACCCCGAAGGGGACTCCCTGGGGACGATCAAGGACATCGTCATGGAGCCCGGCACCTTCAGGGTCGCCTACGTGGTCGTGTCCTTCGGCGGTTTCTTCAGGCTGAGCGGCAAGCTGTTCGCCATGCCGTTCGGGCTGTTCAAGTACGACGCCAGGAAGACCGAGTACATCCTCGACCTGCCCAAGGGGCAGCTGGAAGCGGCGCCCGGGTTCGACCCGGAGCACTGGCCGTCCATGGCCAGCGCCGACTGGCACCGCGAGGTGCACGACTACTACGGCTCCCAGCCCTGGTGGGACTAAGAAGAAGCACCCGGAACACGGCCGTTCGCCGTGTTCCGGGTGCCGTCCCGCGGGCAGGTCAGGCCTGGTGGTAGATCTCGGCTCCGGTGGCCTCGAACTCCTTGGACTTCTCCTCCATGCCGACGGCGATGGCCTCGTCCTCGCTGAGCCCGTGGGTCTTGGCGTACTCCCGCACGTCCTGGGTGATCTTCATGGAGCAGAAGTGCGGCCCGCACATGGAGCAGAAGTGCGCGACCTTGGCCCCCTCCGAGGGCAGGGTCTCGTCGTGGAACTCCCGCGCGGTGTCCGGGTCCATGGCCAGGTTGAACTGGTCCTCCCAGCGGAACTCGAACCTCGCCTTGGACATGGCGTCGTCCCAGAGGTGCGCGCCGGGGTGCCCCTTGGCCAGGTCGGCGGCGTGGGCGGCGATCTTGTAGGTGATGACGCCGTCCTTCACGTCCTTCTTGTTGGGCAGGCCCAGGTGCTCCTTGGGGGTGACGTAGCAGAGCATGGCGGTGCCGTACCACCCGATCATGGCGGCGCCGATGGCCGAGGTGATGTGGTCGTAGCCGGGCGCCACGTCGGTGGTGAGCGGGCCCAGGGTATAGAACGGCGCCTCGCCGCAGACCTCCAGCTGGCGGTCCATGTTCTCCTTGATCTTGTGCATGGCCACGTGGCCGGGACCTTCGATGATGGTCTGCACGTCGTGCTTCCAGGCGATCTTGGTGAGCTCGCCCAGGGTGTCCAGCTCGCCGAACTGGGCTTCGTCGTTGGCGTCGGCGGTGCAGCCCGGACGCAGTCCGTCGCCCAGGGAGAAGGCCACGTCGTAGGCCTTCATGATCTCGCAGATGTCCTCGAAGTGGGTGTAGAGGAAGTTCTCCTTGTGGTGGGCCAGGCACCACTTGGCCAGGATCGAGCCGCCCCGGCTGACGATCCCGGTGGTGCGCCGGGCGGTGAGGGGGACGTACTTGAGCAGCACGCCGGCGTGGATGGTGAAGTAGTCCACGCCCTGTTCGGCCTGCTCGATGAGGGTGTCCCGGTACAGCTCCCAGGTGAGCTCCTCGGCCTTGCCGTTGACCTTCTCCAGGGCCTGATAGATGGGCACGGTGCCGATGGGGACCGGCGAGTTGCGCAGGATCCATTCCCGGGTCTCGTGGATGTTGGCCCCGGTGGACAGGTCCATGACCGTGTCGGCGCCCCAGCGGATGGCCCAGGCCATCTTCTCGACCTCCTCCTCGATGGAGGACGCCACCGCGGAGTTGCCAATATTGGCGTTGATCTTCACCAGGAAGTTCCGGCCGATGATCATCGGCTCGGTCTCCGGGTGGTTGATGTTGCAGGGGATCACCGCCCGGCCCCGGGCCACTTCGTCCCGCACGAACTGGGGCGTGATGTGGCTGCGGATGCCCGCCGCGTCGCGGCCGAGGTTCTCCCGGATGGCGATGAACTCCATTTCCGGCGTGATGACGCCCTTCCGGGCGTAGTGCATCTGGGAGACGTTCATGCCGCTGCGGGCGCGCATGGGCAGGCGGTCGGCGTGGAACCGGATCTTGTCCAGTTCGGGGTCCCGCTCCCTGAGCTTCCGGTAGAGGCTGGTGGCCCCGGCCAGCTCCTCGACGTCCCCGCGCTCCCGGATCCAGTCCAGGCGCAGCGGCGCCAGCCCGTGGGCCAGGTCGATGGCCACCTGGGGGTCGGTGTAGGGCCCGGAGGTGTCGTACAGGACCACCGGCTCGTTGGCCGTGAGGGTCCCGTCGAAGTCCCGGGTGGCGTGGAGGTTCACCGCGCGGATGGGCACCCGGAGGTCAGGGCGGGATCCCGTGACGTAGATCTTGTCAGCGGCGGGAAAGGGTTTGAGGCATTTTTCAAAGGTGGTTTCCCCCTCGGGTGTGGGGGAGGCGGGACTGGGCATGGATACTCCGGTGGGAAATCGGGGCAGGTTGATTTCTTCACCCCGCTGGTTGGGAGTTTAACGCGGAGCGACGGCAGATTTCAGTGTTTCGGTTCACGCAATGGAGCGCAGAATGGTAACGGATCTCTGACCGATTCTCCTTTATTCCACCCCATGGGGACTCCATGCCGAACCCTGAACCCGCCAAACCGCGCGATTCATCAGCCATTCCCGACCAGTTGATCCAGATCGCCCACGAGCAGGAAGGCGGGGCGGAGCGCATCATCTCCCAGATGGAAGTGGTCCAGAACAGTTTCGAAGAGATCCAGGCCCTCACCCGCGATTGCCAGGAGGTGCTGGCCCGGCTCATGCCCCCCTCCGACGACCGGCAGGCCCTCATCGACAAGATGGAGAGCATCGGCCTCCACGCCGACAACGGGATCTACAACGTCCAGGGCGCCTACGATCTGTTCCAGTACCAGGACATCGTGCGCCAGAAGCTGGAGAAGGTCGGCCACCGCCTGATCGAGGTATCGGAATTCCTCATCACCAACCTCAACCCCACCCAGGCGGAGACCCGGAACGCGGCGAGCGCCGGCCGGGACATCCTCGAGCGCAAGGCCCAGGACGCGGACCTGACCAAGGACCAGACGGATGCCGTCATCGCCGAGTTCTTTGCTAAGATCCGGACAGCCAGGGCCTCCAAGTAGGCCTTGCCCCGATGGACGGATCCTGGCGTCGGGTGGCAGCCACAGCCTTTTTCCTGGAGTCATGAAGATGAATTTGGTCAACAAATGGGTTTTCCTGTTCACGGTGGGATGTGTCCTGGGGGCCCAGACGTTTGACGACCCGGTCATGAAGGCCCGCCTGCAGCGGTCCCAGGCCCAGGGCATCGAGGAGACGGATCTGCCGCCCGTACCCCGGGCCGTCCTGGAACCGCCGCCGCTGCCGCCGCCGGAACTCCACGTCAAGGATTCCCCCCACGCCAAGGTCGCCAAGACCACCAGGCGCCGCGGCGGCAAGGGCCGCGCCGCCAAGGGCGCCGCGGCCGCGGCCCCGGCTGCCGCCCAGGCTCCCGTCCCGAAGACCAGGTCCGCCAAGCATGCCCGCCCGGCGGGCAAAGTGGCCAAGCCCGCCCGCAAGAAAGCAAAAGCCTAGCCCTGCGATGAATTGAGGACAACATGAAGCAAGCCCCGAAAGAGCATCGCAAGTTAGCCATCATCATGGCCGGCGGCCGTGGCACCCGGTTCTGGCCCCGGTCCCGTGGCAAGCGCCCCAAGCAGTTCCTCACCATGGTGGGCAAGGAATCCCTGCTCCACCAGACGGTCCACCGCCTGGCCGGAGCCTTCCTGCCCGAGGACATCTTCGTGCTCACCACCGAGGAGCTGGCCGAGGAGACCCGGCGGATGCTGCCGGAACTGCCGGCCGAGAACGTCCTGGTCGAACCCGAAGGGCGCAACACGGCCCCGTGCCTGGCCCTCGCGCTGGTCGTCATGGAGCAGCGGGTGCCCGACGGGGTGATGGTGGTGCTCAGCGCCGACTCCTGGATCGGCGACCGGGCCAAGTTCCTGAAGGACATCGATATCGCCGTGAGGCACGCCGCCGAGAAGCGGGACCTGGTGACCTTCGGCATCCGCCCCACCTACCCGGAGACCGGCTACGGCTACATCGAGACCGAAGGCCAGGGCCACGTGCTCGGGGTGACGGCCTTCCGGGAAAAGCCCAGCTACGAGAAGGCGGTGGAATACCTGGAATCCGGCAGCCACTTCTGGAACGCCGGCATGTTCGTCTGGACGCTCCAGGATTTCCGCTCCGAACTGCAGAGCCATTGCCCGGAGATGCTCGCGCCGCTGGACGAGTGGGTGTCCACCGGGGCCAGCCCGGCGGCGCTGCCCCAGGCCTACGGGCGCCTGCCCAAGCAGTCCATCGACTACGCCCTGATGGAGAAGTCCGACCGGGTGGCCGTGGTGCCGGCCCGGTTCCGCTGGTCCGACGTCGGGTCCTGGCCGGCGGTGGTGGAGTTCCACGAAGCCGATGCTGCCGGCAACATGGTCATCGGCGATGCCATCCTTCTTGAATCCAACAACTGTGCCATCTTTGGCGGACAGCGCATGATCGCCGGCAGCGGCCTGGCCGATCTCATCGTGGTGGACGAGCCCGACGCGCTGCTCATCTGCAGCAAGGACCGCGCCCAGGACGTCAAGCTGATTGTGGATAGACTGAAAGCGTTGGGGCGGGACGATCTGCTCTGACTTTTTCCTCCAAGGACCCGCCATGACCAGCAAGCCCGTCAGCCTCCACGTGAACAAGCCCTGGGGCAGTTTCGATCAGTACGTGCTGAACACCCCCTGCACCGTCAAGATCCTCACCTGCAACCCCGGCCAGAAGCTCAGCCTCCAGCGCCACCGCCTGCGCAACGAACTGTGGGTGGCCCTGGACGCGGGCGTGGTGGTGGAGCTGGACGGCAAGATCCTCACCCCCGACAAGGGCGCGGAGATCTGGCTGCCGGTGGGCAGCACCCACCGGCTCAGCTGCGCCGGCTCCGGCAGCAGCCCGGTGCGGGTCCTGGAGATCAGCCTGGGCAACTTCGACGAGAACGACATCGAGCGCCTGGAAGACGTCTACGGCCGGAACTGAGCCTCAAGCCTTCCGGTGTCCGAGGATCGTGCCGTAGGCCACCCCGGCCACGGTGAGCATCACCCCGGCGAGCCCGAACCCGCTGATGGCCTCCCCCAGCACCGGCACGGCCATGAGGTAGGTGACGATGGGCAGCAGCTGGAGCCAGATGGCGGCCTCCGAGACCGGGAGGCTGCCGTAGGCCTCGGCCAGCAGCCACTGTCCCCCGAGCGCCGCGAAGCTCATGAGGATCGCCAGCATCCAGGGTCCCATGGCCCGGGGCCAGGGCGTGAAGGCGAACGGCGCCACCACCGCCAGGCCCACCAGGCAGAAGTAGAAGAAGATCGTCGCGGTGTTGGTGGTGGCCCGCAGCGCGCGCATGGCGATGGCGCTGGTGGCGGCGAACAGCGCCGCCGCAAGCGCCGCGAGCTCGCCCCGGCCCAGGCCGATGGCCACCGACCCCTGGCCCAGCACCAGCACCACCCCGAACGAAGCCAGCAGCACCGCCAGGAACAGGTGCACCGTGGGCCGTTCCCGGAACGCGAAGAGCGACATGACCGTGGCGAACACCGGGTACAGGTTGTAGATGATCCCCGCCTCCCCCGCGTGGATGTGGGCCAGCGCCTCGAAGTACAGCACCACCACCAGCCCGCCGGTGATCCCCCGGGTGATGAGCAGGCGATAGTTGCTCGGCGCATGGAGCCTGGGCCGGATCCGGAACGCCACCAGGCAGACCGCGATGCCCACCACGAACCGCAGCACCGACAGATGCCCCGGACTGAACCTCATGTCCGGCTGGGTCAGCCTGCGCCCCAGCACCGCCATGGCCCCGAAGCAGATGGCCGACCCGACCAGGGCGGCCCGGGCGAGCATGGGGCGGGGAGAGACGGGATGGAGGGCGGAAGGCATCGGGCCATCAGACCATGAATGGATGAAATTTTCACCGAGCCAGTGAGAGCCCCAGAGATTGCAATGGCGCCGTTGGTTAAAATCAGGTATGCTCGAAGGTGAGGTGTTCCTCCTGTTCCGCCCTAGGCGCTGCAGGACCCAGGAGCTTCCCGCCACCATTAGTCCCACCTCCTAGACCAGTCTCCATTTTCGGGGACTCCCGCAAAAGAAACCCCACCAACCCAACCCCGCCAAAACTTCCTTCACGAAGCGCCCCCGCCTCGGGGCGTTTCACTGTACCAAAAAATATATTTTATTAAAATCGGCTTTCCATAACACACGTATTAATAGATATTTAGATAAAGAAGGGGGCCTCACCGTCCACCGATGTTCACCGAAGTTTGCAGTAAATCAGGACGGGTTTGCAGTAAATTTGCAGTAAGCCAACTCCGGCCCTCTGCCAGGGAACTGCCCCATGCCCCGCACCAAACCTGACCCATCGCTGAAGTCTAGGGACTCCCGGTCGAAGTTGCTTAGGCGCCACAATCCCTACTGGCAGGTAATGGAGAAGGGCCGCGCCTTGGGCTACAGAAAGGGCGAGAAAGGGGGCAATTGGTTAGCCAAGTACTATGATCCTCTGGCTGATCCCACTCGACTCCAAGTGAAGTTGGGCGCTGCAGATGACAACAGTGATCCGGACGGCAAGATGGTGCTGTCCTTCTCCCAGGCTCAAGAAGCCGCCCGGGAGTGGTTTAAGGTCGCATTCCACAAAGCTACTGGAGAAAGAATCCGGACTGGACCATACACGGTGGCCAATGCCGTAGACGACTACCTGGAGGACCGCAAGAAACATGGGGTGAAGACGGCCACCAGAATGAGGTGGGACTTCGATGCCCGCGTTATCTCAGCGCTGGGAGACATACAGGCAAGCAAGTTGACGAAGAGACGTATTGAGGTTTGGCTGGAGGAGGTTGCCACCTCGCCCGCCAGACATCGAGGGAAAGAAGGGAAGGCACCAGAGACTGAGGATGAACTGCGGGCGAGAAAGGCATCAGCCAACAGGATCTGGAAGAATCTGAAAGCCGCACTCAATCTGGCTGTGCGAGAACGAAAGGTCCAGAGCGATGCAGGTTGGAAGGAAGTTAAGCCATTCAAAGGAACACATGCTCCTCGAATTCGTTTCCTGAATGTGGCTGAACAACAGCGTTTGGTGAATGCTTGCCCTACGCCCGATTTTCGCTGCCTCATCCAGGCAGGACTCTTTACCGGGGCCAGGGAATCGGAGTTGACCCGACTTCGGGCTTGTGACTTCGACGAAACCAGTGGAGCTGTTTTTATCGAATTTTCCAAGAGCGGAAAACAGCGATACATAACCCTGACTGCAGAAGGTCTGGATTTCTTTCGCGAGAGGGTGGCCGGGTTGCAAGCTGATGCGCCGATCTTTCCCAGGATCTCATACGACCGGACCGATAAGCGGAATCTTGGTGGATGGTCACGGGCAGAACTTAGCCGAATGATGGCCAAAGTTTGCACTGATGCTGAGGTTGAGCCAATGGTCTTCCATGAGCTTCGGCACACGTACGCCAGCGGATTAGTCAACGAAGGATTGCCCCTGATCTTCGTTGCCCAACAACTTGGACATCGGGATACCCGCATGGTAGAAGACCACTACGGTCACCTTTGCCAGAGCGCAAAGGCTGATGCCGTGCGGAAATTGGCCCCGGTCCTTGGAATCTTCCAATCGGCTGGAGTCACGTCCCTGAAGATCGCGGAAGGTGGCTGACAACCCCATACTCATAATGCAGGGCTTGCCCTTGTCCTGCAAAACCGCACCAATACTTGTTATAAGATCAATGCAGGACCAGTCACTTTCGGCTGGTCCTTTTCATGTCCGAAGATCCTCATGACGGAGATCCCGGTCACCATTGCATTTCTGATAAAGGCAACCCTGAAATGATGGATTAGGAAGAACCCCCAATCCATCCCCCAACTCAACGCCCCGGCCCGTGCTGGGGCTTTTTCATTTAAGGAGATCCAATGCACAACCTCTACCGGAACACAATGGCCTTCACTGGTCAGCTCCCCTGGCATAAGCTCGGGGTTCAATTCGAACAGGAGTTCACCAGCGCGGAAGCCATTGCCGCCGCTCGTCTGGATTACCCCGTCCTCAAAGAACAGCTCTACCGCCTTCGCTCTGATCTTGCCCCAGGCATGACCGAACCGATCGAAGCGTGGGCCACCATCAACGGCCACACTCAAGACGTCCTGGGGGTCGTTGGCGACGTCTATGAGGTTCTCCAGAACCGTGAGGCTTTTGACTTCTTCGACATTCTCTTGAAGGAGTCCGGCGGCAAGTTCCAGACCGCCGGGGCCATCGGCAAGGGCGAGAAGGTCTGGATGCTGGCGAAGCTGCCGGATGTGTTCTACCCCATTGCCGGTGACGGCGTGGAGCAGTTCCTCTTGGGCACCACTTCCCATGACGGCACCATGAAGACCGAAGTCCGTTTCACCGATATCCGCGTGGTCTGCCAGAACACCTTCAACCTCGCCATGAACGGATCTCGCGGCGTCATCTCGATCCGTCACACCAGCAACATGAGGCAGAAACTTGAACTGGCGGCGATGGTCCTGCTCCGCTACAAAGAACACTTCGATATCGTGGGCGAACAGTTCAGCAAGCTTGCCAGCGTCAAGATCGATGACGTCTGGATCGACGAATACCTGGAGCGCATGATCGGCAACCCGATCAATGTGGCCGATGGCCGGGGCCGGACGTTAATGGAGAACAAGATCCGTCTGGTCGAGGGCCGGTTGAACACCGGCATGGGTGTGGATCTTCCTGGGGTCGCTGGCACGGCCTGGTGGGCATTGAACGCGATGGTCGAACATGCCGACTACGACCTGAAGGCGAAGGGGCAGGCCGGCGACGAAACTCGCCGCACCCAGAGCATCCTCTTCGGGCGGGGCGCTGAATTCAAACAGCAGGCTTTCGATACGGCGATGGCGATGGTTGCCAGATGATCGCATTGAAACGCTTCCTTGAATGTCTGTGGGAAACGATCGGCATCATCCTCTTCATCTGCTTCATGGCAGCGTCCATGTTCCCTTACTGCCTCTATTGCTTCTGCACCTGGTTGTTCCGCTAAGTCAGCCCTGCAATCGCAGGGCTTTTTCATATCTGGAGGTTTTCGTGGAAGAAATCGCAATCGCCGTCGCCATGGTGGTCGTCGCCATTCTGAATTGGTGGGCTGATGAGCATTGATAGCACCTGGGGGGTTTAACTATTCTAGGAAGTTGCATTTCCCCTAAAGGATTTGGTGGTGGGGTGTGAATCGATTCTGGTATTTCACATCCCGCCGTCCGACCTACTTGAATCCGAGAGCAGTAAAATTCAATTATTTCATGGTATTTATTGAAATTTTTGGAGTGAGTGGTAGAAGCGCCTGAACTTTTTACGAATTTTTCTTGATTAAACTTATTATTATGAATATGATAAAATATCAATCATCTTATCAATACTTGCGGGAAAAGAAAAGATGGCAAACGGAATCCAATCCCATTTCCCCAAATTGAATTCAGCTCAGTCAGAGAATAAAGTGGCGGCCGCATAATGTCATGGCCATAGCTATTAGCATGTAGTTTGGAATGGAATATAGATTAATTGCAAGGAGGAGCAAAAAGTAGATCAAACCATGGAAGACTTTGCGTTGAAAAAATGTTTTTCCATAAATAAATAGCATCAAGGAGAACATGTGAATAAGAAAATGAAAGTCGCCTTAGCAATGATTGTATTATTTGTTATATGGGTGGCTGTAGACTCAATATGGTTATCTGGTTTGAAGAGCAAGCTTGAAAGCAGATATAAAAATCGAGATTATCAAGGGATAGTGCTATTCGCCGATAAATTTATTACTACAAATAATGAAAATGATATGACACAGAATGACGTAGATAAAGTGTTCGTGCCTTTTATTGTTGAGAAAAAAAATAAAGAATTAAATAAAATTATTCAAACAAAAATTATCAATAATATTAAAGATAATCAAAGTAAAGACGAATTATATAGGTACGATATTGTAGTATCTAGCCTTTTCGACCATGGTTATATTTTGGATGACCCAAATATAATAATTGCTACATTATTAGGGAAAAATTCATTCTCTGATGTAATAAATCCCAATAAATATTTGAATAGATTTGACATTCAAACTGTATTTTCGAATTTGGTTAAAATTGCAAATGAAAGGATTTTAGATAAAGATTATGATGGGGTGTGTAATATTGTGAATAGGGTGACAAACAATAATCAACCAGATTTTACAGCGTTAAAGAGTGTATGCAATAATTACTACAACGCTGTCAAAGAAAAAGATAACGTGGAAAAAGAGAAAAATAATCAAATAACTAATTTATCAAATGCAGAAAATAATCTTAAAAATGCGAGAGGGAATTTTGCGGAATTACAAAGTCAAAGCTTCCCAAATGAGGCCAGAGTTTCAGGTATTGTGATATCAAATGATTTCGATGGTAATGATGGAAATCTTCATGACATCACAATCGCGTATAATGGCATGAGGTTGACATTCAGCACATTGGATGGATCCATTAGGGATAAGAGCAATGGAGATGTGGTCGTTGCTTATTTGATTAGAATCCCAAATGGCAAATTCGTAGGAGAAAGCGAATCACATATTGCAGAGCACATAAATAATTTAAACGAAGCTAAGAAAAAATTTAACGATGCTGTAAGCAATTTGAAAAATATTCAGTCCGGTAGTGTAACAGTAAATGTCAAATTAAACAAGGCATGGGATGATATAAAAATTACAGAATTAGCATTAGGTGATTTGTTGTCGAAATTGAATGTGAAATATAAATAGAACCAGTGCCAAACGGATTTAAAACATAACCTGTAATGACATAAATACCAATACAGCCGGTCATCATGACCGGCATTTTTTATGGAGAAAATCATGGACGCACCAATCATAGATCAAGTCGGGATGCAGCTTGCGCTGCAATCACGAATGGAACAGAACCCTCGTCTTGGAGATCGAGCCCATTACATCGGCGCATCAGAAGTCGGGTCATGCCTGCGCCGTGTCGTTTCCAGCAAGCTTTACCCCGAACCCTTCGATCAAGCATCAATGGGTCGGATGCTCGCCGGACGCGCTATGGAGAATGAGGTGGTGCAGCTGGTCCGAATTGCATTGAATGGCCGCCTCCGTAACACCGGTCGGGTCCAGTTGGATCTCCAACATCCCGCTCTGCCTTTCCGTGCACATCCCGATGGTCGCATCATTGGCGATGCCATGGCCGGTGACGGTGTGCTGGAAGTCAAGACAGCCAGCGCGGCCACCTTCAATCGTTATCAAAGCGATGGGCTACCTCAGAACTACCATGCTCAGGTCCAAGCTCAGATGGGTCTTAGCGGATTGGCATGGGCATTGGTTGTGCTGGTTTCCCGCGAGAATCTGGCGGAGATGACCACCTTCACCATCCAGTTCGATTCCGAGCACTATGCCCTACTGGAAAGGCGTGCAACGCTCGCTGCCACTGCCCTCAACGACAAGAACTTCCTCGACCAGTTGGCTGGTGAAACCGAGAACGGGTATTGCCATACCTGCCCCTATTCATCTCAGTGTTCGGCCTTCAAATCCAAACGCGATGCCGGCAAACGCGGTGAGATCCTAGAAGTGACCCGGCTCCAACTCGAATGCCAGCTTGATGAACTGGCTGAGCTTGAATCAAATGTTGGTCCCATGCAGGACCGCGTCACCGAACTGCGGGACCAAGTCAAGATGGCGCTGTTCGATAGCGGAGCCAACAAGGTTCTGCTCGAAAACGGCATCATCCAGATCGTCGAGTCGTCCCGGACCAGCTTCGACAGCAAGGCCCTCCAGCGGGAGTCACCGGATTTGTTCAACCGCTTCCAGAAGACCTCCGCCTTCTCAACCCTCCGAATCTCTCACCAAGGAGAAAGCAAATGCCAATCAATGGCGTCGTAACTCTGCCACCCGCATTGCCAGTTGTTTCTGCAATGCCACCGTTCACCGTTTCGGATATCCGTAAACGCACCCATGCCATTCAGGAAGTTATGAAGGGCGTGATGAAGGAAGGGACTCACTTCGGGACCATTCCAGGGACGCCGAAGCCATCTCTCTGGAAGGCCGGGGCCGAAGTGCTGTGCATGACTTTCCGGTTGGCACCCCTCCTGGAGAGTCATGTAACCATCGACGATCCTGAAATTGAATGGAGCTATAGCGGCAAAAGGCGGGACGGAGCCATCGTGACCGGAATCTGTACCGGCTATTTTGAGATTGAAGCAGCCTGCACCGTTCAAGGCCCCGGTGGTGAGGTGCTGAGTCGGTGCAGCGCCAGGTGCAATAACCGTGAGGGCAAATATCGCAGCCTGCCCCTGTTCGACATCCGGAACACAATCCAGAAGATGGCCGAAAAGAGGGCGTTCGTGTCGGCGATGCTTATGGCGACCGGGGCTTCGGACATCTTCACCCAGGATATTGAGGACTTTCCGGAATTATCCGGGGATCACCCGGCGGTGAAACCAGAGAGGACCGAAGGCATCGTTTTGGAGCCAAATGAGCCAAATGAAACCAAGCCCGAAAACAATTCACAGCAAGGACTCACCCCTAAGCGAGAAGCATGGCTCATGCGTGTGGCCCACGAAGGGAATGTTCCAGAAGAAAACATGCAGCGCTGTATGGCTTTCCTTCGGGGAGCAGATTCTAAGAAAGTTTCCGCGTTCTTCGATGATCTGGCCAAGCGGAAAAATCAGGCGTTGGCTCAATTCTATGTACCTATCTGATTGAGATGAAATTGAAATGTTTCGGGAAATGTTTAAACCTATATCTTTACTTCTAACGGGGGCGCCAGGGTGGACGAAAATCACCCCGGCTTACCCGATTCAAGGATACTGGGTCTTTGTGACATGATAAATTTATCTATATAATGTATTTTTCAACTTTTGTATTTCAATCAATGCTCTTGGTCTAAGCTTAGGGTAGTCACGTGAAAATTCGAAAATCCAATAATCAAATCTTTTTTTCCATAAAGGTCCAACTTTAATGTTATTATAAAATCTTTCAATCATACTAATGTCATTTTTAGTGTTAATTATAGAATTTAATCTTATCTTTTCCATTTCTTTCTGCTTTCCAACCCTTGCTTTTGCTGTCGGTGAGTCAAGGAACGCTATCTTAAAAGCATATTCGATAAGCAATTTTGGATTATTCCAATGTTCGTTATAAATTGATTTGAATTCAAGATGATTTTTTAGTAATTCATCTTTTTCTATAGGCGTCATAGCAAGAAATTTTTCAATATCGGCATTATTTAATTTAATCATTTGATCATAATTAGAGTAATAATTGTAACCATAATCATAGTATAGTCGAATTTTTCGAAATTGTTCTACGGATAATTCCAAAAACCAATCTTGAGGTTCTCTCACAAATTCATGTCGTTCTTCCAAAAAAGTAGACATTTGTTGTTTCTCACTTTTGGTTCTGACATTGAGAAGTTCCCAAACATAGTAATTAATAGCCATCATTTGTTTTGAATAGCTAGTACTTGCCGAGTTATCAATATTAATTAGATGTAATAATAACATAAATTTTAAAGGATCATTATTGGGAAGATTTTCGATTTTTTCAAGTAATTTTGCAGCATTTAGAGGAAAAAAATACTGACTTTCAGATTCTACAAAATTATTATAAACCATCATTTGATAATCAGTAAACACGGATTTAACTGGGCCAGTTAAAGCTACCCTTTTCCAAAAGCTTGATCCCTCAAGAGTCAGATATAGGTCAGAGGTGCTTTTAATTTTTAATCTAAAATCGGATAAAGATCTTGCTGCGGTCTGTTCGTTCTTTGGTAATTTTGAAATAACATCATCATCTAGATTGTTCATGTATTGATGAATATTATGAATGAGTTTCCCGTCAAAAAATTCCTGTATAATTAGAGATTCTCCTTCATATTGTTCAACGTGAAATGCACCTGTTTGGCATCTAACTGATTCATTCACTGCATCCTCAAGCGATTGCTGATTTAAGGCCGGTGGAATTTGCGAAATAATTTCATAAAAATTGATGAATTTACTATTTTCATGCAGAGAATGGTTAATTGGGTTAGCCGCAAGAATAAAAGAATTCAAAATTAAACACATCATAAATTTAGCTAATTTAACTAATTTTGCAACTCTAATCAGTTTAAATGTTATTATATATTGAATTATACAAAAGCAACAGATAAATACCAACCGTAATTTCATAATGGCTACTCCTTGTTATTTAGTCACTTGGCCGCTGGCAGTTAGCAAAAAAAGATCAACTATGAGGGGGTTCGCGAAAGGCTAGCCTTAGCAATAATGTCGAGCACTTTACCTCCCGGCACAATGCTGATTGATGCATGTCGGTGAGCTAGTGCAACAGGAACAATAGCATTCTCATAAAGATCCATCTCAAAATGTCTTATTAAGTCGCAAGCCCTTTCGATAAGTGTTCCATACCTAGCAATTTCAATCTTGGATTTGGAAAAGCCGGATTCCCCTCCTGCTATGCTCTTACTTCGAAAGGGGTAGGGAATTGCAAAATTGAAGATCCGCTTACGTTCGGTTTTGAAAAGAAAATCCTGTCCATAATAAGTTTCGTTTCCGAAATTGGCGACGGGCGAATCGTTCCCTTTGATGTAGTGGTTACGGTATTCGTCATCCAGAATCCGGATGACGCCACCGGGCAAGAATCGTGCGATTAGGTTAGCGTGATCCATTACTTCGCCGGTTTTTTGAAGGCCGATCACAAGAAGTTGTTCCAGTCGCATCTGCCGGAGCTTAGCGTTGACAGTATCCAGAAGTTCCATGATTCGTGCGTGAAGTTTGGCAGGCTGGCCGAAGATGGCAAGGGGACCATCCATCACAAAGGCCATCTTTGCGAGTGCCCGGGGATCCGCCTGAAAAACCTGCCAAACTAGTGCCGCAAGGAGCAAGTGTTCTACTGCGTTCATCATGCGCGTCATGGCGCTTGTGTTATCCCCGAAGTCCGATACGTCCTCATGAAGACGTAACCAATCAGTGGCGAATACGGGTTCACCACAATCCGGGCATTCTCGCATTTGACTGGTAAGGCTAAAAGAAAAAGACTGCTTTGCCAAACATGATGGGCACTTTTCTAGCGAAATAGTTTTGTCGTTAAGGATGAGGAGCATATCGGAGAGCTTCAATTGGCTGGCCCCGCCATTGCCCCTGTTGCAGTTAAGTTGTTGGAAAACCGCGCGTCGGAAACCGTCCTTTACACTTTTCGCATTTTGATAGCGGATGTTGCTACCGGGGAGGGTAAAGGTGATTGGAGCGGCGTTCCGATGCAACTCAGCCGCCTTGAATGGGTCCACAAACCGCGTTTTAGGGTCGATGAGTTCTGAATAACTATCCATTGTTATCAGAACGTGGCTGACCTTGATAAATCCGACCTGGGTGCTGGGGAGTTTGTCGCTGATGGGCGTGTCGTTCTTGCTGGCGTCAGATGCAACTACGTATTCAGGGAGCCATGGGGGATTCCCAGTAGGCGCCGGCATAAACGTAGACGCGATTGCCTCAGCCTCGAGGTCGCTGGGCTCTCTCATGTAATCGCAATCCGCCAAGAATGCTTGGACATCGGGGTTCCTTACGAAGTCCGAATGCCCCCCTTTGCCGGCGTTTTGACGATCATATGGCATCACTTGCTCCTTTTTGCCGTAATCACTGCGACCTTGGCCTTGATCTCAGCTGGCGAGAAGCGGTCAATTTGCGTGGGGATCACAAAAGGGGCCGAAAGCGTTTTAATCCTCGCAAAGCCAACGTCCTGAGCGGCCTTTAGGGAGCCGATGAAGTCACCAAAATCATAAAATTTGCCTAAGGTCTTCAGTTCATCGTCATTGTTCAGATGAGTTACGAACCAATTCTCTGTATTGGCAAGGATGTTCGGGTGGACCGATGAAGGTTCCTGGGTCGCGTAGACAAATGCAATTCTAGCCTTGGCACCCTCCTTGGCGATGCGCGGCCAGGTCCCCGTCAAATCTTCCTTCTTCCCAACAAGGTTGTGGGCTTCTTCAACATAAAGAACAATGTTTTGCGGTACGTTTCCTGCATGCATGGTGTTCATCTGGCGTTCGAAAATTTGACGAGCGATACGCTCTGAAAGCACGGTCCTGATTTCTACCGGACCGGCGGACAAGTCTAGAATGACAATTTTCCCTAGCTCCAGGTGTCCAATAACTTCCGCAGTGACGTCGGAGGTGCGGTGATTCGAATGATAAGGCTTGTATTTGGAGAATGCGCGATAACCCCCAAATTCCATGTCCTTGTTATTTTTTCTTACAAGGATGTTTAGGTAACCTTCCAGAATCGGGTCGACCCATGGATTTCCCGGGGTGCTGGACCTCAGACCAATTCCGGACTGGTTGGACGCTTTTCGAAGGGACTGGTTGATGGTGCGAAGAAGTTCGAACCAAGCGCCTGCCTCTTCGACTGGCACATTGGGTGAGGTCGGAATTTGCACTGGCCATGGCGGCGTCTGGGATGTAGCCCAGGCGTTTACCTGGTCAACCAAGGCCTTTCCATTGGGGACCTTTACCCGAAAGTTTGGCGGTACAGCATAACCAGCACGATGGAGAATGCACTGGAACACTGCCTTCAGACGTTCCCAGCGGGTGTGGGCGGAGTGATCTCCCAATTCCGGTTCTTCAAGAGTGGAACTCAAAAAGGCCTCGAGATCTTGCCCGGAGAACATGGATTTCTCCACCTTGAAGAGTGATTGGATCAGATTGAGTGCTTGGTCAACCTCGGTGAAAAAATTGGTGCGCAGGTCTTCAAAGCCAGGCGTATCAAGGGCGCGGTAACGAACGGTCATCTCCGGGAACACGTCCGCGATGGAACTTCCGTCGTCCTGGTGGTTGGCGTTAGCATATTCCCCATTGACGTCAAAGATCAGCTGTCCAACGGGGATGCCATCGACCATGGCGGCGAGGGCCACAGAGGAAACTGTTGTCTTCACTGTGTTCGATTTGCCCGTTCGAGTCATGCCGAGCACTGCGGTGCGACGGGCAAGGAAATCCATCGGCTGGATGAAAACGTTCACTAGGGCTTCCTGTCGGGCGCGGTGAAGGCGGGCCGTGGATGTATAGCGAATTGTGCCAATGTGGATCGGAGATGGAACCGATTTGAAGCCAGCTTTTTTTGCCTCCTCGGCAGCTTTTGCGCGGACCTCTGGGTTTACATGATTGACGATGGACTCAAGAGCAGCTCCCCTGGGTTTGAATGCCCGAAGTCGTGAGAGGCTCATGAAATTTTCGATATCGCTGCCAAGTCGGAGGTGCCCATCATCGTCAACAAAGAAAGTGCCAAGGACGCTGCATTTTAGGCCGCCGGCCTGAAGTTCCGAGGCAGTGATGGGATCCAAGCCATCATGGACTTCGGCCGGGTATTTTTCCTGGGTCGTCCTGCGCTGGTGATGCTCAATCCGAGTGCGCACAAAATCGTTGTCTTGCGGCAACGCAACAGGCTCAAGAACCCTAAGCAGGACGACCTCCTGATCTATGCGTTGGGCATCTCCAAAACGCTCTGGATGAAACCCTGCCGCGACCAAGAAGGAGTTGTGGGGGATACCGTTAACCTTCTGCTTGAATTCATCGTTGGTAAGCACAAGAACTTCATCAAATCGCATCCCATACACATACCCAACGAACGAGGAGTCGAACTCCCCGAGGAGCTTCACCAAAGGCGACTCACCAGTAACGATGGTGTTGACGATGTCGAGGGGAGTCATATTTGTCTCCTGCTGGAGGTGCATTGGTGCTGGATTCCTACATCGTGACACCAGTGACGAAGGCATGGAAGTAACCCCTGCTCCCGGATTCCTTCCCCCCCCCCGGCAAAGGCACTCTTCCCAAAGGTTAGGGTGACATTCCCTTCTTTCCTGAACCGCCAGGCAAGCGAAGGTGTAGGGAATGGTGGCCGTCTTCCCCACGATTCTATAGAATGGAAGCCATAACCCTGGGATCCACGATGCCTTCTCCCTTTTACTACAGCCCTCTTCGCTATCCCGGTGGGAAGGGTAAGCTTGCTGAGTTCCTAAAGGACATCATTAGGTCCAATAATCTAAGTAACGGCTGTTATGTTGAACCTTATGCCGGTGGTGCAGCCATTGCTCTTGAACTATTGTTGCTCGGGCACGTTTCAAGTATTTGCATCAATGACCTCAACCCTTCGGTTTATGCCCTTTGGTCATCCGTGATCAATAGGACAGATGAGTTTTGTGAGCGGATCATGACCGTCCCACTAACCATGGAAAAATGGCACCAACAGAAAGCGATTCACATGGACCGCTCTAAGCAGGAGGAACTTGATCTAGGTTTCTCGGCATTTTTTCTCAACCGTTGCAACCGTTCCGGAATTATAAGCGGTGGTGTTATCGGCGGGAAGGACCAGGCCGGGAAGTGGAAGATTGACGCACGATTCAACCGGGAGGCACTTGTCCAAAGAATCCAGCAGATCTCGGCCGTCAAGGAGAAGATCTTTCTTACCAACATGGATGCTGTTAACTTTATCAAGACACTGAAGCGCAAAATCCCAAGTCGGTCCCTTGTTTATTTAGATCCCCCTTATTTTGTCAAAGGCAAAAGGCTTTATGATAGTTTTTATTCTTATGCAGATCATGTAAAAGTCGCTAAGACCGTTCTCAATCTCACAGGAATAAAATGGTTGGTCTCCTATGATGATGTTCCTACTATCAGGGAACTTTACCAACAGGCAAGAAGTATCCGGTATTCCCTTAGTTACAGTGCAAAGGATCGATACAAGGGCAGCGAGGTTATGTTTTTCTCGAAGGATCTCTTAATCCCTCCTATCCCAGCCAAATCATGCATCCAGTTAATAGCCTCCTAAGTATATCTCAAGTGCCAACAGCAAGAAATATCGATTATTAAAGAACCGGCGAATACATTAAAGATTCTGCCGTCCCTATTCCTGAATGAACCTGGTCAAGCGATTTGCGTCTCTGCCGCCTGGTGCTGTTCTCTGGAATGAACCGCAGGTCCCGAAGAAAGGGTTGGATGGATCAAGGCCGTAGCGTGTGGGCGATGAGACAGGGTTGAGACAGGGGGTTGAGACGGCTCAAAATCAGAAATCCGAGCATGTTACTTAACTGTCTCAACTGTCTCATCTCTTTAGAAGGGTATTGAAGGAATGAGCAGCGGGCCAGGGGATACAGCAGCCACTACCGCAACTCCCACAGCCTGGTCCAAAGTCTACGAAAGGGTTGAGACGTTGAGACAGTGAGACAAGTTGCGTGGTATAGCGGGTATAGGTGACTCATTTGGATTGGCTCACCCCTTGGACAAACCTTCGGTGCCAGGTGCGGTGGGGGGCAACCCGCAGCCGGTGCCGAAGCATAGGAAGGCGGCGACCGGTGGTCGATGGACTTGCCGATATCCAGGATTGAAACAGCCTATCCTGCCATGACCTTGATGAAGCTTACCTAGTCCCGCCTGACCGATTCGTGCAGGAGCCTCGCCAAGCGATCGGACCCAGCAAGGGGATGTCCAACAAGGGATTTCGATTTTGGCCAAGCTGGGTTCCTTTCCGATTTCACCTTTTCGATAAACCTAAAAATATTGATACGTATTTCATTGCCAATTTTTTTGATTAGGTCCATGATTTCCATGGACGGTTACCATTAACAACTAAATCCTAGAAGGAGAAAACTTGAAAATCAATAAAACACCTTCCACTGTGCTTACCTTATTCCCATCCCCAACGGGATACTATATGGGGCATTTCTTCCATTTCAAAGATGATGTTCCGAAAGAGACGACCATATCCAAAAAAAGACACTCTGGTGAAAATATTGAAAAAGTCATTTATGAAACAAAAAAACAAAAAATGTTCGTTTCCGATATCGACACAATTGTAAAAAAGCATGAACACAATAAGGGCAAACACTCATACGCTGAAATAGCTTTGGGCGTATTCTCTAACGAACTTTTGGATCAACTGGAAGAAACGCATCTTGATTTAGATGATGTCATAAAATGGGCAAAAGAAGAAGCCAGCAATAAAATCACACCAGCTTCTAAAAAGGCCAAAGAGAAAGCTTTAAAAGCGGATGATGAGGTTAAAATACTGTATAAATTACTTGTTACAGTTGCTCCAAATGCAACTCCGGAAGAATTAAGATCTAAGCTTGTTGAACTGGTTGGTAAAACGGAAAAGCTTGATCAGGCAGTATCCATTTTGAATAAAAAATTGGATAAGTTTAACAGTGATCCGAGAGATAGCAAAGGCTATATAAGACTTAATGCTAAGAAATCAAAATAGAATAGTTGATTTATGTGATAATCTCTCCCTGTGATTAACAGGGAGAATTTTTTTAATTCATTACAATGCAAATTACTCAAAAGGTAACTAGTGCTATTCATATGAAAATCAAGTTAGTTCGGGCAAACTCCTAATCACACTAAATTTGCTAATTCCAGAAATTGAAAAAGTAACTGGCAGACAGCGAGAGTGTACAGAGGCTTTTGAACATTTTTTGGCCTCGGTTCCGGAAATACGAGACTCTTCCAAAAGATAATCGATGGGACTATCCATTATATAGAAAATACGGTGTTCGTCGATTAACATTTTAATTGATTTAATTGCTTCATTGGAGCATTTTGAACAAAGTAGTATATTACCATTCATGTACCATTCTTCGTCACCGTTAAAACCAACAACATTACTGCATAATTCTTCTAGTGAACAATGCACATGTTCTTTGATAAAATTAAAGATGGCTTCTTTCATTTGGAAATCCTTTAAGGATGGTTAATTTGACAAAATAACTTAAAAATGTAAAATTAGGTTGTTTGCAAGTAACTGATACCAGCTTTATCAAAGGTGGTGGACGGGGCCAAGGAAGTCACATAATCAAGGCTACCCCCCCCCTAAACAATTAATTGGAAGTTAGCCAGTTTTGAGCCAGTCAAAGTAAGTCAAGCAGAGCTCTCCCGCGATTGATTTTTCACAATGTCTCACTGACTCAACCCTTTCGCGGACTTTCCGCCGGGGCAAGTGCAAGGTGCGTGGTCCTGGAAACCGTGATGTTACCCACTGACTATCTAGTTCTAGGAAGTGATGAAGCAGATGAGACATCTAAGAAACCTCTCTGAAAACAGCAAATAGATTAGACTGGACTCCTGTCTCAACCCCCGTCTCAACCATTTCCTCCAACATTTCGTCTTGCGGTGGAAACCAAAGCCGGAGTCGCTTATTGCCTCGTCGGACCTGGTGTTCTAGTTTCGACCAGCCCATGTTCCGGAGAATTTCAGAAGCACGATTGGCCTGGCCGCGGTTTTGAGATTCAGCCTTGATGCCCATCTGGATAAGGATTTCGGCAATGGTGACACCTTCGGAAAGCTCTTCCTTGATCTTGTTGCGGTCACGCTTAATTTCGGTCAGAGCTTTGTCAATTAGTACGGTCCAGGGCTCTTCGGCTTGGAATGATTCCATCTCTTGCTGATGATCATTCTCCAGCTTTGAATCAAGCCACCAAGGCATTCCATCTTTGTACTCGGCTATAGCTTGCGCCCAAATCTGATCGATGTTCGACCGAAGTATATCTAGATCAAAGTGATTATCGCCAGTTTCAATTACATGGAAACGCCTATTCCCTGTTGTGTCCATTAGTATGTTGCTTTTATTGGTAGTTCCAAATGTAACAAACATACGAGCTTTATCAATAATCCGTCTTCCATATGGAGGACGGATTTGGTCTATCCGACGGCTTAAGAAGTTTTTGAGAAGCTCAGCATCCTTCTTGCTTGTGATGCGGTCAATTTCTCCCAATTCAATGATCCATGCTCCGTGCATGATCAGAAGTCCATCTTTAGACATCACATCTTCGTGGCCTTCGACAAAGGCTCCTGAGATATTAACTGTGCAAATGTATGGATATGAAGTTTTTCCAACTCCCTGTCTGCTTGACTTGAATATAATGATTGTATCGTGTTTGCACCCTGGAGCATAAATCCGAGCTACGGCTCCACGGTGGAATATCGAAATATAGGCCAAGTTTAGGGGTGTCAAGCTCGCACTAATGACTCTTTCAAGGATAAGTGGATATCGATCCTTACCGTCCCACTTTGGAAGAGCATCAAAATAATCTCGCACTGGATGGTAGGCATTAATGGAACACTTTAGCGCAATCTGGCGCTCAAGTTGATCGATTGAACATATGATTCCGTAACGTTTATCAATATCATTCTGAATTAGCACAACGTGTTCATCATTAATTTCGATACCATCATGATAATCACGCATACCCATAAGGTTGCGGCGGAGATTGGATAATTTAGGATCAAGGTCTAGAATCCTTGATAAGGTGATGGTGCGATTCGTTGCTTGCGGGATACCATTTGCATCGCTTTTGGTTAATCCTTCCTTCTGGAGTTGATCCATTACGGAAAGGTCACTGGGCCGAGCCTCCTGAAGACGCCGCCACTCAGCAACGCCCGCCGAGACAGCTTCTTTCACTGCCTCAGTGCGTAGGTATTGATCCGGCTCACCCCCCAGATCTTTTCCTTTGCACCCCCTAAGGGATTGCGGGATGGCCCCAAGCTTCAGCGCTTTTGCCTGGAAACCCGTTCCAGCTTTATCGCGATCACCGATGGATATTAGAATTGCACCAGGGAAGCGAAGATGCAGCGTTTTTGCCACAAGGTCTTGTTTGAAGTTTGCACTACAACCGCAAAATACAACAGTTGGTAAATCACCCTCAAAATTATCTGCGGCGGCAATGCAAGCGTCCTTGGCCCCTTCAAAGATAACAATGAATTCCGGAGTTAGTTTTGGGTAAGGTGTTGATATGAACAGACCAGATTCACCTATGATTTTAACCTCTTTACCGTTGGAGGTTGGACCATATTCGCCAGGACGCAGACTAGTCTTAGGCGCTTCTACTCGAATTTCTATACCAATAATATCTGTTTCATTGTATAGTGGGTACATGTCAATTTCAACATTACTATCCTTATGCATTGCTAAAATTTTACGGCTTGGCATTTTTTTGCCAAGATCAGGAAATTTTAATCTAAAATCATCGGCTAATTCAATAGATAGGCCTAGGACTCCAAATGTTTTCAATATGGCAGCCTCAATGCCCCAGATAGAAGGTGGATCAGGTGCTTGATAAAGAAGAAACTCATAGGGAGAACGTTCGACATTCTTAACCAACTCGCCGGTATCAAGATAATAGTCAACGGGTCCACCATGGGGATGATGATTCGATCGCATACAGCGACCTGTCTTACGATGATTCTTTTCGAATTTAGGATCATTAGAAAAATGTACGGCCATCGTTGCTTTGGATTCATCAATGCCAGCTGCAATACAAATAGGGCAACCGATAGTAACCTTGCTCATTGAATAAAATTATGGTTTTTTGAATGAAAAATATTTGAACCATTGTAACCAGCTAACTTTAACTCATCAATCAAATTATTGTTAATTGCAAGATCAATTGCTTCTTGGATGAATCCCCTCACTGCCATTAATTCATGAAGGCGAATAGTTGAACACTTGCCTATAACCGGATACCATGAATTGTTGCGAATGTCGAACTCGAAATCTTGAACCCGTAAGTATGAATTCCCATTTACTGTTGCATAGCTATATCGTATTGATAAATTTTTGGTGCGAAATATTTCGCCCAATAATATACCAGCAGTTGGGACGCTGTGATTATTAACAGCATCCTTCAATCGAAGACGATGATATGAAAGTCCATTTTCATGGGAAATGATATTAATTTTAATATCATCGATTAAATTCTTCTTGTTGCTTGAAATATGTTTAGACATGATATCTCCTTGGCCATTCGGATGAATGGAATGTTTGGTTAACATTAAAAAATCCTGAATAATGTATTCTATTGTTTTATGTAATTAGTTGGCTGAAAGCTTTTCGATCCATTCTTCAATTGCTTGCCTGGTTGCTAATCTACGTCTTCCACAAAGGAAAGTTTTAAGATTGCCGATCTTAATTTGATTGAATACCATTCCTCTAGAAACTGATGCCATCCCAGCAATATCAATTATTCCAAAAGCCATTTTTTCAATATTATTTATACCCTTGTTCATTTTGCTTATCCTAAAAAATTTTCTAAATCGTCATGATAGATAAAGATCCACTTCTTTCCGAATCGCTGCCCGCGAAGGCTACCATCAGCTAACTTGCGCCGGATGGTTTCAATGGATGCACCAATAACCTTCTGAGCGTCCTTGATCGTATATCTATCACGTTTTGGAATCCCGGCTGCTTCAAGAGCCTTATCAATAAGCTTTTCTTTCATATTTACCCCTTAGGAAGTGTTAGTGGTTAATCAAAAATAAGATTGCGGTTAATCGTCCCGCATACCTAATTATACCACAAAAAATGCAGGTGGGCTAGTCAGTACATGACCGAAACACCTGTAGTTACATCTATATAGGAAGAACCATGCCATTCCTATCAAAAATAACCATTCAGATAATACAGCGATAGAAGTTATTTGAAGTAACAGAATGGATAGAGCGATTTATGGATTTAGCGTTTTGGCCCATGGCAGTGCATACCCGATGGAGAGTGTGTTTTCAATCTCCGACGGCCTTCTGGGCACCTGCATGACCTGGTTTAATCTAGGCAGAGATAGATTACGGCTACCTTGGCATTGCCCCACCTTGGGGAATTAGGCGTCCCCTGGGGGCAAGTCAAGCTAGCTCGGTCAGTCAGTGCTTCGACCAGGGTGGCAATTCTTCAACAGCATGGAGGCGCTGATTTGGGTAGAGTACACCGAGATGCAGGGTGATGTAGGCAGGTATTTGCAGTCAAAATGCAGTAGATCATTTTTAGCTAATTATTAAACATTGGGAATACAATAGATATATAATCACGAAGCGCCCCCGCCTCGGGGCGTTTCACTGTACCCAGAAACATTTTTCCAGACATCCATGAACAAAAGAACTCATTGAAAAATAAGGTTGTTCTCAAAAAGGCAATCCGCGCATGCTTGCTTGCGGATGGGCTCGTATGCGGTCATTTTTCCCGTAAATTTTCCGGAAGCCGGAACCCTACGGAAGTCCCTGACCCATGCTTCCAACCAAGGGAAACGCACGCCTAATCCTCCCGGGAGGACCGTCCATGGGATCGCCATCAGGAAATCCACCTTGCTTGTGCCGTCAGCCCCAGGTTCCGGCACCGGGCGGACAAGCCGCTAGGATCAGCCCTGGTTCGGGCGTCAGTCCGTGGAACAAATAATTATTCATGCACATTGAAAGTCTGCGGTGACCTCGGGGTCCCCGTCCTTTTCTGGAGAACTCATCTCTTGGCAAAGCCGCAGCTTCACCTGGTTGGCCGTCCCCGGCCTCGCCCTGGTCCTGGCCGTCCCGGCCCATGCCGAGTGGGAGAACTCCCGCAGCCTTACCCTGACCGCTTCTTCGGACCTTCCCCTCCACCTGGAGACTGGGGTTTTCTCTGACAGCGCCATGAGCAAGGTCGGCATCCAGCAGGGTAAGGATGACGCGAAATCCATCACCAAGCTGGATCTGAGTAGAAGGGAGCCCAGCGCCACGGCCATGACCGGGGCTGGACTGCGCATGGAATCGGGGGAAACCGTCAGGATCCTCCTTGAGAATGGGGCTGGGTCGCCCCTGACCTTGGTCATGTCCAAAGTGCGGGCACTGAAACCCGACGGCAGCACGGTTGACCTGGGCCGGTTTTCCTGCCAACTAAGGGGTTCTGGCAAGGATGCAGCGTTGGATCTGAGTCTTGGGACGCCGGTGGACGGCTGCACCTTCAAGGAAGGTGAGGACGACTCGCTGGAACTTGTCTACCGTCCAGGTGGCCCGATGGAAAGCAAGGCGCAGGCAGGGGCCGGAGCCGGCATCGGCGCAGCCGCTGGGGCAGGCCCCGCCCCTGCAGGAAACGCCGGGGCAGGTCGATACCGGGCCTACAACCTTTTTGTCAGGGAAATGACCAATTCGGGGGTGCGCTTGCCTCCGGCTGGGATGCGCAACCTGTGGAACCAGCTATCGCCCGAGGAGAAACAAGGATATTTACAGCGAGCGATTGAGTTGACGCAACCTGCCCAGGGCCCTGGCGCAGGTCAGCCCTAGTTCGCCTTTCAAGACATCCGTCCTGGGATTGCCTTGGGCGGCAGGGCCATGCCCGCCAGGTTGCGCTACCGGAAAGACCCGCTCAGCCGGCCTGGAAGAGCGCCCCCAAGTGCCAAGCCAGGAAATCCCGGTCCGGGAGGAACCGCTCCGGGAGCCGGATCCGGGTGCCCTCCAGATCCAGCAGCCAGGTACTGACGAGGGCGTTCCCCCTTTGCTCTCGCAGCACGGGCGAAACCCGCACCCGGTAATCCGTATCCACGGCAATCAGCCCCTTGTCGAAGGCACGGTCATGCAGGGCAGAGAGGCACAGGCCGTTGCTGGGATTGAGCCGGTTGGTGGTGTCGGTCGCCCAGTCATCCGGGAAGTTCTTCTTGATGGCGGCAGCTCACGGTGGATCACGGCCCTCGCTCCGGTCCTGGTCCGCAACATCGACCTGGTGAACCTCCAGAAACTCCACGCCCAGTTCCGGGACTATGGTTTGCACAGCCGTTTCCTCTGGCTCCTCGACAACGTCGCCCAGTCTATTCGGGAAACGTTGGAGGAGCAGCGCCCCAGGAAGCAGATCGTTCCCCTGCAGAGGGCGCTCTCCGTGCTGGAGACTTTCCGCGCATGGGTGAATCCGCGGCCTTGGGAGACGTCGGAAGGGCCAGAGGATACCTTGGGACCTGGAATCATTTCCCCGGACACCCGTAACGAACTCCGCGCGAGTTCATCGGACCTATCCAAGAGGTGGAGGATCCTGACCCCAATCCAGGTCGAGGATTTCAAGAACGCCCTGCAGGAGAGCCATGTCCTCAGTAGACCCCATTGAACGGTTTTTCGTTGAACTGGATGGCCTTTGGGGAGGGGCGAATCCGACCCTCGTTGCGTCCCTGGACCAATGGTCATGCCCGGCGGCGCCGGCGGAGCCCAAGGTCGCATCGGCATCCAGGATCGGGATACCCGCGATGGCGGGGCTGCCACCGG
>TBL_comb47_HYPODRAFT_10001026_pt1 | contig 36806 bp, 33 predicted proteins | sample TroBogypolimnion_40_FD_10682 | JGI IMG/M metagenome (IMG submission 10682)
TTGTAAGCTAATTAAAATATCTTTTACAAAGCCAATGGGCAAGTCTGGGTTTTCTTCGGCTATTTTGCCAAGCCTAGCCCAATGCTCTATTTGCTTAGGTATTGATCGGTGCATAGCCTGTGCGGTTGCTTTTACATCATAGATAAAGTCGTCTGATAACTTAACAGTCGCCATAAATAGTCCTTTCTAATAAAAGTAATGAGGTTTCATTATGACTGCAAAGTAAGTAAAAAACAACCTAAAGCCATTCCCCCCATCGACAATTTGGCTCTATTTGAATACGTAACCGTCGTCTATACAACTGTTTGCAAGCATGTAAAACAGTCCGTGGTCTCGTTGAAGCAAAGTGGAAACTAGAAGTTACACTCCCCCTCGATTCCACTGCGTTTTATCGAGGCTATTTGCTTTTTCATAGACCTTGAAAATAACCATGATCAATGTTTTATTAAAGTATAATCTTCAGGTAAATTAGTAACCATGACTAACCTTATGAAAGCAAAAAAATGACTCCTGAATTTTACACGATTGCACAAGTAGCTGACATTCTTAGTATGTCAAAAGAAACGTTACGTAGGTGGGACACTAACGGCACTTTAATTCCACAAAGATGTGAAAAAAATAATTATAGGGTTTATCACCGCTCTCAATTGGAAGGGTTTGAACAAGCCCAGTTACTATTCAATAGTAACTGGGATGAAGAAGCAGAAATAAAACCTAATAAACCATATAATTTAGTTGAATTATTTGCTGGAGCTGGCGGTTTGGCAATAGGCATGGAAAAAGCTGGTTTTAATTCTATTTTATTAAACGAAATAGATAAAAACGCATGTAAAACATTGAGAAAAAACCGACCTAATTGGAATGTTATTGAGGGTGATATTTCTGAAGTAAACTTTAAACCCTATAAAGATGAGGTCGATATTCTTTCTGGAGGATTTCCTTGCCAGGCATTTTCTTATGCCGGAAAAAAACTTGGTTTTGAAGATACAAGAGGAACTTTGTTTTATGAATTTGGTAGAGCATTAAAAGAATGTTCTCCAAAAGTTTTTATTGCCGAAAACGTAAAAGGATTGGTTTCTCATGAAAACGGTAAGACTTTAGAGATTATAAAATCAGTATTAAGTGAACTTGGCTACACAATTTTAGAACCTAGAATTTTAAAGGCTGTTTTTTATAGAGTTCCACAAAAAAGGGAAAGGTTAATTATTGTAGGAATACGAAATGATTTAGCAAATAAAGCTAAATTTTACTGGCCCTCTCCCTACAAAAGAATAATGGTAATGCAGGATGCCTTAAAAAAAGGTGACTTATATGATAGTGATGTACCAAAATCAGAAGGTCAAAAATATCCTATCAGAAAAGCAGAAATATTGGGACTTGTTCCACAAGGTGGATATTGGCGTGATCTTCCAGATGACCTTCAAAGAGAATATATGAAAAAAAGTTATTTTCTTGGAGGAGGAAAAACAGGCATGGCAAGAAGATTGTCTTGGGAGGAGCCAAGCTTAACGTTAACTTGCTCTCCAGCCCAAAAACAAACCGAAAGATGCCACCCAGAAGAAACTAGACCATTAACAGTAAGAGAGTACGCTAGAGTCCAAACTTTTCCTGATAACTGGCAATTTGAAGGCGCTTTGACAAGCCAATATAAACAAATTGGAAACGCAGTTCCTGTAAATTTAGCAGAAGCTATCGGGCGTAGTTTAATAAAATTACTAAATGACCTTAACTTATAAGCAACTACTTTTTAGCTACTGTTCTATAAAAAACTTGTTCTTTAATATCATTAATATGAGTATCTAAAAGAATTATTATTCTGTCTCCAATTGTATCTAACGTATCATTGTTTTTATTTAAATTTAAAATAACTTTATCTAAAGCATTGTAGGTTTTAAATAAATTATTTGAGTCATTAGTTACAATTCTATAAACTTCTGCACCCCAAGCCTTATAAAGATTTGGGTGTGTTTCTTTATCTTTTTGTATCCACACTTCCGAACCTTGCTTAGATACAGTATTAGGAACAATAAAAGCCCAATAAGCAATAGCATTATTATTTGACTTTACTATATTATGGAGCTTGTCTCTAACTTTAGCTAAAGCATCACTATTACAAGTATTAAATTTATTTTTTAATTCAATAAAAATAGTCCCGCTATCGTTACTTAAGTCAACTTTGCTATCATCTCCAACCCCCAGATCATTCCAGCCATCAACAGACCCCAACAGTTTTTGATGGAATTCCCCAATTTTTTGCTCAAAAGTTTTATAAAGTTGCCTCTTAACTTCTGTTGCTATTCAGCTTTTATCACTAGATAAGCTCATTCCAAACTGCATGGAAAACGGGTCTAAAGAATTAGAAAAGAACGCTGAAGAAAAAATGTTATTATTATTTATAGCGTTAATAATGGATTCTTCATAAATTTTTGCATCTGCAATCGCCTTGATTACATGATTTACCGCTAACTCATAACTTTCTATTGAAACAAATCCTAAATTATTCAAAATACATCCTTACATATGATTAAAAATTAATATTATTAGACGAGACCTTTGTGCGACAAACCTTTATTAGGGTCGTACGGCAATCAATACTGTAGAGTTGATTCAAACGATAGCTCCTATCCACGCTAAACGAAGCTACAAACTGCCCCTTGCCTATATTTTCCTCGCGAAGCTACTTATTCGATTGTTTTCGATATTGCGTGTTTGCTGTTGCGATTCGTAATAGTTCGTAGTGAAACAACCCTACGGCTTACGGGCTTACAAAAAAACTTTCAACTGTTTGCAAGCATGTATAACAGTGCTTAGTCTCGATAAAGTAAATTTGTTTAGCTTTTGTTTCTACAAAAACTAGGATCAACATAGCGCTTTTTTGCGCTTTTGCTATAGGTATAACAGCCACCTTTGGCGTCGATGTAATAGTCGATGTTGATTGCAGCTAGTTTTATAGTGGGTCTGGCTTTGCAACCTATACGCTCCCAGCCATCTTTTTCTTTTCCTGCTGCGATGCTTTGCCATTGCATGTTGATAGGGGCATCTGCGCCGCCACAGGCTAAAGCCTCTATATGATCTATCACATAACCAGGACAACTTCCTTGGCGGTTGCCATTAGTGGGGCAGGGGTTGGCGGCTTTAAATTGGTTTTTAGCGGCTTGGCTACGGACGATACGCGCTTGGGCAGTTAAGGGTAATGTTGCAAGTAAGCTAATGATGAGTATGTGTGTTATTGTGTTTTTGGTAAGGGCATGTAGATTCCTGTTGTTTATAAATCCCCCGCGCCTATTTTTCAAAGGGCAGGACGTTTTTGCCGCAATTCTCCTTGCTGAAAATAGAGATTGATTAAAGAGTTAGTGTCTTTTTTTTGTGACAACATTCTATTTTTCACTTGATCAGCAAAGCCTTATAAAAAGTTATCCATTAAAACTGGATAGATAATAGAATGGGTCTATTGATTCCGAGAACTCTGAGTTCCAGCTAGGTATAGCTGTCGAAAGCTTCACTACGAAGGACTTAAGCCCAATCTGTTATGCCTTAAGCTAGAAGCCACGACTAATGGGAAGGCGTAATATTTAGATGGAAGACGCTTACCACGTAATGGTAAGCGCCTTCCATCAGGTGGTAAGCGTCTTCCATCAGGTGGTAAGCGTCTTCCATCAGGTGGTAAGCGTCTTCCATCAGGTGGTAAGCGTCTTCCATCAGGTGGTAAGCGTCTTCCACCAAGTGGTAAGCGTCTTCCACCAGGTGGTAAGCGTCTTCCATCAGATGGTAAGCGTTTTGTATCAGATGGTAGTGTCTTCTATTGCTGGGTACGCCTGTATACCAGTGGATGGAAACCATTTGCTGCTGAGTAGTCAGACGCATCCTTCTACAGATTCAGGGCGAACGCTTAAGCCTAGCATCTGTTTCGCCTTAAGGAACGTGCCTGACATACTTGAGCGCAATGATTTTAAAAATTCCCCCAAGCCTCTTTTTTCAAAGGGGAAAGCGGGATGTTACTTGGCTACGTTATTTCGTACTCATTCCTAAGTAATCTATTAATTGATTTTATATTACAAAATTTGTAAGTTTTTAATGGCAATGACTGAGAGTTTATCACCATAAATTTATTTTTTAGCATAAAATAACTATTTTTCATAAATAGGAGTTAACTATGTGGCCGTTTTTTTCTAAAAACAAAAGCTCTGATCAAGCCGCGCCGGTCAGCGCTGCCTTAAGTGGTCGTTCAAAATTTCTTAGCGTTGACAGATCATGCTAAACATGAAAAGATTCAGGCTCACCTATAGACCTTATTTAGCTTATGGACTCACTTAAGCTAATCCTGTCTTTTTTCAAGACCCCAATCACACACATCAATACTAAGGTTTGACGGCATGAAAGGGATATTAAAGATTGCATTTAAACTATTGGTTAATGACAAAGGGAAATTTGCAGCCTTACTGATGGGCATTACCTTTGCGGTTTTTTTGATGGTGATGATGACCTCTATTTTTTCTGGTGTCTTGCGTAGCGCGTCATCGGTGGTTATTAACATTGGTGCCAAAATTTGGGTGATGGATCCTGCGGTAACGACCGTTGCCAATAGCATTCCTATGCCTGATTTTGTTCAAGATGCAGTGCGCAGTATAAACGGTGTTAAATTTGCAGTGCCTTTATATTCTGGGTCAGCTACGCTTAGATTGGCTAATGGCGCTTATCAATCCGTTTCTATTTTGGGTTTAGATGATACGTCTTTATTAGGCCGCCCAGAGTTGTTGGAAGGCAATATCACCGATATTTTTGCCGAAAATGGCTTTCTGGTCATTAAAGATTCCGAAATCAATAAACTGAATAATCCTCATATAGGCACCACCTTCGAACTTAATGAACATCGTGGCGTGATTGTGGGCATAGCCAAAGTTGCAGCCAATGGTTTGTTTGGTATGCCCACGCTTTATACCACCTATAATCGAGCCATACAGTATATTCCCAGCGCCCGCTTTACTACGTCCTATGTACTTGTTGAACCTAAAAGTGTAGAGCTTGTGCAGCATATCAAAGATGAAGTTAAAAAAATGGGTTATGTCGCGGTGACTAACGAAGAGTTTCGCGAGAATATTTCTACTTATTACAAATATAAAACGGGCTTAGGCACTAATATTTTGATCATGACCTTGATCAGTTTTATAGTCGGCTTGTCTATTTCTGGACAAACCTTTTATACCTTTATACTTGAGAACCTCGATAAATTTGGGGCTTTAAAAGCGATCGGCGCCAAAAGTCGTGAGTTAATTATTATGATTGTGTTTCAGGCGGGTTTTACCGCGTTAACCGGCTACGGTTTAGGGGTGGGTTTATGTACACTAATGATAGGCTTGGCTAAAATGCGCTTGCCTAACTATGCCAGTGTTGTGACCTTTGGGAATTTAGGCATCGCTTTTATTATGGTGCTGATTATCGCCATATTCTCTAGTTTAATTGGTGTGCGTAAAGTGCTAAAGATTGAGCCCTTTGATGTATTTAGAGGCTAAGCGATGGCTAAAACGGCGATTAGTGCTCATCAATTAGTTAAATGGTTTGGTGAGGGCGATGCCAGAACGAATGCGGTTAAAGCGGCTAGTTTTGAGGCCAATTTTGGTGAAATATTTTATCTAGTAGGGCCGTCAGGTAGCGGTAAAACTACGCTATTAAGCATGATCTCCGGCATACTCAAACCTGATTTAGGTAGTGTGACTATTGATAATACCGCTATTTGGACTTTGAATAATGATGAATTAGCAAACTTTCGCTTAAACAGAATTGGCTTTGTGTTTCAGGATTATCATTTATTTCCCCGCTTAACGACGGTGGAAAATGTCGCTATTCCCTTGATTTTAAAACAACGTGATTGGGACGAATCTATACAAGAAGCACTACGTTATTTGGAGATAGTGGGACTTAAAGATCGCGCTCAACTGCCGCCCTTTAAACTGAGTGGTGGTGAACAACAGCGAGTAGCAATTGCTAGAGCGATAGTCAGTCAGCCGGATATTCTTATTTTTGATGAACCTACTGCCTCTTTAGATGGCGATACCGGCAAAAAAATTATGTCTTTTATTAAAGATGAAATTCTTAACGAAAATCGCTGCGTGTTGGTGGTTACCCATGACAGTCGAATCTTTGAATACGCAGATAAAATCATGAAAATGGAAGACGGTGCAGTTACAGCGATAGAAAATAAAAGTGAAGTCAAATGAATACTAAAATTATTTTTATTGCCTCCGGTATTGGCTTAATGGTTGCTATGAGTGCGGCTTTTCTATCTGGAGCAGAAAAAAAAGTTTTGGAACCTGCCTTTAATCCTGCGTCGAATCCTTATGTCGATGGTATTTATGCTAACGGTATGGTCGAAAGCGCTTTGCCTAGTGGCGAGAACATTAATATTTACCCTGAGGTGGCAGGTGTTGTTACGCAAATAGTGGTCGCAGAAGGGCAGGAGGTAAAGAACGGTGATGTTTTACTGAGCATGGATGATTCGGTGCAAAGAGCGACTGTAGAGCAATTAAAGGCACAGGCCGATGCAGCAGAAATCATACTAGAAGAGCTTAAGCATCAACCTAGAGCGGAGGTTTTAGCGGTCGTTAAAGCACAGATGACATCCGCGCAAGTTAGCAAGCACAGCCTGCAAGTGCAATTGGATAAACAACAAAAGTCTTTTGATTTAGATCCGCAATCAGTCAGTAAAGATAGCTTAGATAATAGTATCAATGCGCTTAAGGTGGCGGCGGCTAATGCCGAGGTCGCTAAAAAGCAATATGAATTAACTAAAGCGGGTGCGTGGAGCTATGACATTAATAATCAAGAGCTCGCTGTTAAAGCCCAATATAACGCTTATCTTTCAGCGCAAGCGGTATTGGCCAAATATACGCTTAAAGCTAAATCTGACGGTGTGGTATTGTCGATGATATCGACAGTCGGCAGTTATCTTACACCTCAGGGTGTCTATGGCTCTTATACACAAGATATGAATCCAGTACTGGTCATGGGCAGTCCTCAAACTCAGATGAATGTCAGAGCTTTTATTGATGAAATACTGGTGCCTAGACTGCCTGCTAGCGATAAAATACAGGCGAAAATGTTTATACGTGGCACTACTATCAGCGTTTCTTTAGAATTTGTGCGGGTACAGCCTTATATATCGCCTAAAATTGAGTTGACCAATCAGCGTAAAGAACGCATTGACGTTAGGGTTTTGCCGGTTATTTTTCGTTTTGATAAGCCTCATGATCTTAAGGTGTATCCAGGGCAGGTCGTTGATATTTATGTGGGGGAAAAATGACGGGGCGTTTTTTAAAAGTAGGTCTAGCACCTGCTTTTATGATGTTAACTAGCTGTATGGTAGGCCCTGACTTTATCAAACCTAAGGCGCCAGCCGTTGATCGTTATACTCAAGAAGCTTCGCCAATAGAAGCGGTAATGGCTGATGGTTGGATTCAACATTTTAAGTTGGGTGCAAAAGTGAGTGCCGATTGGTGGCGACTTTTCAATTCGGCGAAACTTAATGTGCTTGTTAGCAATGCACTGGCTAGCAATCTCACTTTACAATCGGCTCAGGCGAACTTGCGCCAGAGTCAGGCAAATCTACAAGCCGGTTATGGCGTGTTTTTCCCTCAGGTTGATGTAGGGTTTACTCCAGTACGACAACAGTTTTCACCGGCTCGTTTTGGTAGTAATTCAGTTAGTTCTATTTTTAATTTGTATACGTTTTCAACGACAGTTAGTTATAGCTTGGATGTGTTTGGGGGTGAGCGTCGTAATGTCGAAAGCCTAGCCGCTCAAAAAGAGTTACAAGGCTATATAGAGCTAGGGACTTATCTTGCGCTCACTGGCACCATCATTAATACCGTGATTGCAAAAGCGGCTTATCATGCACAGGTGCAGACTACCGAGCAATGGCTGGTCTTATTGCAAAAACAAATCAAACTAACCGAAGTTCAAGTTAATGCCGGTATCGTGCCTTATCAGGCTGTGGTTACTCTGCGTAGTCAGTTAGCGCAGGTTGCGGCCGGTTTGCCCCCTTTAAAACAAAAGCTGAATCAAACCGAACATTTACAGGCTAATTTAGTAGGCTTAACACCGGCGGATTGGCGGTCACCTATTATTAATTTAGATGAGTTAACACTGCCTTTAACCCTGCCGGTGACTTTGCCGTCTGAATTAGTTCATCAACGACCCGATATTTTGGCCGCAGAAGCACAGTTGCATAGTGATAGCGCGAAAATTGGTGTGGCCACGGCCGGCTTATTTCCTAATATCAGTTTAAGTGGTTCTTATGGCTACAATAGCCAATCGTTATTGGATCTGTTTATGAGTAAAGGCAATATCTGGAGTATGGCGGCTAATTTTGCTCAGCCGTTATTTCATGGTGGCACTTTATGGTTTGGTCGCAAAGCAGCCATCGCTACTTATCAAAAATCCTTAGCCAGTTATCAACAAACGGTAGTTAGTGCTTTTAGTCAAGTTGCTGATGCCTTAAGCGCCTTGCAACATGATGCCGAACTGGTTGCTGCACAACGCCAGTCTTTAGAGGCAGCGGATGATGCCTTACGTTTAGTAAGCGCTAATTATCAAGCAGGCTTAGTTAACTCGCAGCAAGTACTTATTAGTGAAAGCCTGCGACTACAGGTCAAGCTGGCTTATCTGTCAGCACTCGCACAACGCTATCAAGATACGGTGGCTTTTTTTGTGGCACTGGGGGGCGGCTTAGCGACTGAAAAATAAGTTTGATTGGCGTAAAACAACTTTAGTTGCTGGACTCCTGCATAAAAAATATCGGCTATCAACTTAAGGTGGGACAGTTTGAGGTTAAGTCGTTCGTGGTGAGTTTGTCGAACCATGAGCGGCTTAATCGTTCACCCTTCGACAGGCTCAGGGCGAACGGTCAAGCCTAGTCTTTGTCCCGTATTAAGTTGGTAGCCAAAATATCTCTTAATTTCATAACAGACACTATTCATGAAGGTGAGACTATGTTACATGCTTATCTGCCACGTACTTTACCAAAAGAACTAGAAGTATTAATTGAACTCGCCTTAGATTTACGCTGGACTTGGAGTCATGCCGGAGATGCTTTATGGCAAACCATAGCGCCAGATATTTGGGAGCGCACTCAAAATCCTTGGATGTTGTTGCAAAATGTTAGTAAAGAACGTTTCGAGCAATTGGTTAAAGATCCGCTATTTTTAAGTCAATTAGCACAATTAAAGCTAGAGCGATCTCAATATTATCATCAAGACGGTTGTTTTCAGTGTGAAGATCCCTCTAGTCAATTAGGTACCATTGCTTATTTCAGTATGGAATATGGTCTAGGTGAAGCGCTGCCGATTTATGCCGGCGGTTTGGGTATTTTGGCGGGTGATTTATTAAAATCGGCTAGCGATCTTAATCTGCCTTTGGTGGGAATAGGCCTGTTATATCAACAAGGTTATTTTCGGCAATTGATTGATGCTCAAGGTGTTCAGCAAGCCTTTTATCCTTACAATGAGCCGGCCAGCTTACCGATTAGACCTGCATTAGATAAACAAGGTAATCGCTTAACGATTATTGTGGAATTGCCGGCGCGTGATTTGTTTTTGCGGGTCTGGGAAGTTCAGGTCGGGCGAGTGACCTTGTATCTATTAGATAGTAATGATTTGATGAACAGTCCGGTTGATCAAGCGATTACCGCCGAATTATACGGTGGCGGCCTAGAAATGCGTTTATTACAAGAAATCGTATTGGGCATAGGCGGTTGGCGCTTACTTGAAGCCTTGGATATAAAGCCAGACGTGTGTCATCTTAACGAAGGTCATGCCGCCTTTGTGGCTTTAGAGCGTTTAGCCGCCTTTCAAAGGGAGCATCAGGTGTCTTTTGAGGAGGCGCTTTGGGCCACGCGAGCGGGTAATCTGTTTACCACCCATACGCCTGTTAGCGCTGGTTTTGATTGCTTTAGCCCCGCATTAATCTATCAATATTTACATCATAGAGTACAAGGGCTAGGTATCTCTTTTAAGTTATTTTTGTCTTTAGGACAAACATTGGAAAATAACGAAGCTGAGTTATTTAATATGACTTATTTTGCTTTACGTACCTGTGCTTATGCTAATGGGGTTAGTCGCTTACATGGTCAAGTTAGCCAACAATTATTTCATCTACTTTATCCACATTGGCCTATAGCAGAAATTCCTATCGGTTATATTACCAATGGCGTGCATGTACCTACTTGGGATTCTAGTTTTACCGATACCTTATGGACAGACGCGTGTGGAAAAGGACGTTGGGGCGGTAAAATTCATGCCTTGCGAAATAAAATAGAAACGATATCGGATGAAATCTTATGGACCTTTAGAGGTGAAAGCCGCATGAAGTTGGTTAGCTATGTGCGTCATCGCATTAGTGAGCAATTAAAATTACGCCTAGCGCCTCAAGAAGAGCAAGCTCTCACTCATACTATTTTTGATCCCAACCGGTTAACCTTGGGTTTTGCTAGACGCTTTGCCGAATATAAGCGCCCCAATCTATTGCTACACGATCCAGAGCGCTTAATTCGCATCCTTACTAATACGCGCTATCCAGTACAACTGGTTATTGCCGGTAAAGCACATCCTTCTGATAAACAAGGTCAAGGCTTGATACAAGAAATGGCCTTGTTTGCGCGTAGACCAGAAGTTCGTAAGCATATGGTATTTTTAGCTGATTACGATATGGCTATGGCTGAGCATTTTGTGCAGGGGGTTGATGTTTGGGTTAATACGCCGCGTAGACCTTGGGAGGCTTGCGGAACCAGCGGTATGAAATTACTCGCTAATGGTGGGCTTAATGTTTCAGAACTCGATGGCTGGTGGGCTGAAGCTTATACACCCGATGTCGGTTGGGCTTTAGGTGATGGACAAACTCACACGGAATCGGAATGGGATGCCATCGAAGCCAATGAGCTTTATGGTTTATTAGAAGAGCAGATCATTCCAGAATTTTATCAACGCGATGATCAGGGTATTCCCAGAAACTGGGTGGCACGCATACGTGCCAGCATGGCAACGTTGGCGCCACAGTTTAGCAGCAATCGAATGTTACATGATTATGTAGAACACTATTATGTGCCAGCAACCAATCTATATCGGCAACGACTCGCAAATAATGCCGCGATAGCAAAAGATTTAGCCGAGTGGCAACAGCAGTTGGCACAACATTGGTCGGCTATTTATATGCAAAATTATCAAATTGAAGCAACGGCATCAGGCTATAAATTAACCCTACATGTTTACTTAGATGAGTTAACGGTAGAGTTTGTCCGCTTAGAAATCTATGCTGATGCCTTAGATAAGTTGCCAGTTTTTTGTCAGGTCATGGAGCGTAAGACTATGTTGCCCGGTGCTGTTAATGGTTATATTTACGAAACAACCGTGGTTGCTGATCGTCCCATGGAGCATTATACGCCGCGATTAGTGCCCAACCATAGGTATGCTAATATTCCATCTGAAGAAGGACATATTACTTGGTATAGGTAATTATTTAGATCAGAAGGCTACCAATTTAAGATTGGTACAGTTTAGCTTAATCTTTCGCCCTGAGCCTTTTGTTTGCGCTCAAACTGTCCCGCATTAAGTTGGTAGCTGATTAGAAGCATACTTTTCCTGCTCGACTAGCTATTATTTAATCATTGCCCTAATATTCATCATCGTCATCGTCATCGTCATCGTCATCGTCATCGTCGCTATCGTCATCTTCCTCGTCGTCAAATGATTGATAAGCATCTAATTCGATATTCTCTGTAGGCTCATCTTCAAGTACATCATCAAATTCAGTGTCGTCGTCGATATTTAATAATGTTTTTAAATATCGATACAATAATCGGGACGATTTGGGTGGTTTAGCAAGTTCGGTTTCTTTTTGTGCATTACGTATCAATTGCCTTAGTTGTTGTCTATCGGCATGAGGATGATCATTAAGCAATTCTGTTAGGGCCGAATTGCCATCGTTAATTAATCGGGCTCGCCAACGCTCTGCAATATGATGTTCTCTGACCGCATGGGCACTTTGGCTTTTCATGCAGGCCAATTTTTCTAAATAAGGCTCTATATCTATTTTGTTCAGCTGACCTGTGATGAATTTTAATAGGCGCTTTCTTGCGCTTTTATGGGGCATTCCTGAGGCTTCAGTCAGCGCCTTATGAATAATGTCAGGTAGATCTAGTGCTTTTAATTGTGTCGAGGGTAATTCGGACAATTCTTGGCTTAAGGCAAAAAGAACCGCCATGTCCTTTTTTATGCGGGTTTTGTTGGGACGAATGGCGTAATAAACTATTTCGCCTTTGTCATTGTATTCATACTCATAATCGTAATCTTGTTCTTCACTCATTTTAATATCAAACCATTACCTACAAAAATAACACTACTTTACCATAGACTGATTAATCGCTTTCCATGCTTCTATCTTTTGTTCTAATTTTAATGCGGCATAAGCTGGACTGGTTGAGGGTAAATACTGATATTCAAGGTAAGAGAACTGATTTATTACGGCTGGCAGTACGTGTTGTTTATAATATTTTTCAGCAAGCTTACCATTAAAAAACACCTGTTTAATCGTTGGGTATTTGTTATATAAATAACTAAAGTCATTAGTTTTAGCCGTCGTTAAATTTATATTGGCATCCAAGCTGCCAGATCGTTGGCAGTGTTGTAATACATCCCATACGGCAATGTTATTGTTTATTAGCCAGTTTTTTCGGCTTAAGTAGCTTGTGTCTAGATTGGCATTTAATAATGCGCTCATAATTGGCCAGAATGCATTTCTTGGGTGTCCGTAATATTGTTGGAGATTAATAGAGGTCGTGCTTGGCATAGTTCCCAGTATTAATAGTTTGGCGTTAATTGCAATAATGGGCTCAAATCCTACTAAGAAAGCTTTCATAGTGTGCGTATTAAAAAATTACTTTATTTTTATGCAGTTAAATTTGCGATAATGATCAGTCGATTTCTATTAAAGAATAGATAGGCCATGCTGATTGTATTAAATCATGTGCGGCTGTTTTTGTGTTGTTCTTTTTGTGGATTCGTTTTAATCATTATTTTATAGGATATCAGTTGCCCATGTGGTTTAAAAACCTTAGTATTTTCCGTCTTACCGAAGCTTTCACTCTAACATCAGAAGAATTGGATCAAAAACTGGAAGCCTTGGCTTTTCGTCCTTGTGGTCCTCATGAAGAATTTACTTTTGGTTGGACACCGCCATTAGGAAAGGCTTCTTCGTCTTTAGTTCATCGTACTAACGACTATATTATGCTATGTGTTAAAAAAGAAGAGAGAGTGTTGCCAGCATCTGTTTTAAATGAATTGCTGCAAGAAAAAATAGCAGAGAAAGAAGAGCAGCAAGCTAGAAAGCTATCTAAGAAAGAGCGAACTGAACTTAAAGATGAGCTTGTTTTTGATTTATTACCTAGGGCATTTACCTTTTCACGCAAAATATACGCTTATATAGATCCACAAGGCGGCTGGTTGATTGTTAATGCAGCCTCTGCAAAAAGTGCTGAAGAGTTAGTTAGTTTGTTACGAAAATCGTTAGGTTCATTGCCTGCTATACCATTAAGTACGGTGGAAAAGCCGATTGCGACCATGACACAATGGTTGCTTAATAATAAGATTGCTGACGATGTGACTATAGAAGATGAATGTGAATTACGATCTCCTGAGGAGGCGGGTGGTATTGTTCGTTGTAAACGCCATGATTTGGCTTTGCCTGAAATCACTAATCATTTAGATACGGGTAAAGAAGTTATTAAGTTGGCGGTTAATTGGGCTGATCGCATTTCTTTTATCATAGATGAAAATTTGTCGATAAAACGTTTGCGGTTTTTAGAGTTAATTCAGGATCAAGTTGCTGATATTGAAACGGATGATGATGCTGCACAGTTTGATGTGGATTTTTCTATCATGACTGCTGAGTTGGCAACTTTCTTACCTCGACTCATAGAGTTATTTGGCGGAGAAAATAAGGCATAAAAAAAGCCCGGCGGTTTATAGCCGCCGGGCTTTTTTGTGTTCTAAAGCAAAGTTGAATTATTTCAACATTGATTTTTTGAACAAGTTGTCCAATTTGCTGTTAGTGTCTTGTGCATATTGAGCAGCACGATTAGCAGCAGATTCAGCAGCAGCAGCTTTAGCAGCAGCATCATTTGCAGCAGCTAATGCACTTTGTGCATCAGAAGCAGCAGAAGCTACAGAAGTTTTCAAACCATCAACTTGTGATTGTAGGTTTTCGATATCTGAAGTAGAAGCACAACCAACAACTAAAGTTGCAACCATTGCGATCATTGATAATTTAATTACTTTTTTCATATTATTTCCTTAAGTCAAAGTTTTACTACAAAAAATTATAGCCAGAGCAAATTATAACACTATAGAGTCTGTTTTCTAGCTTTATTTTATTTTTACAACAGTGCCTGTATCTATCCATTGACTTAGTTGATCAATTTGAGGATTAGTTAAAGCGATACAGCCATGAGTCCAATCAAAAACTTTGTGTATTCTTTCGTCCGCGTTACCGAGTCCGTGTATGCCAATTTGACCGCCCAGTGGCGTATTTTGCGGGGGTATTTGATGAAGTTGGTGAGCGGTCATGATGCGATCGTAAGTTGGTTGATCAATAATGCCTTTAGTTAAGGCTTTTTCTGCATCATTTGCAGAAGGGTAGGTTAGACCAAAAAAACGTCTAAAATTACTTTTTTCACCAATCCAGCCTATTTTATAATCGCCGAAGGGGGTTATATTATCGCCGCGATGATTTTTTAATCCTGCTCCACCTCGACCAATAGCGATTTCTTTTAATATTTCGAGTGTTTGCTCACCTTTTTTTATTTCTATTTTTCGGGCGGTAGTATCAATCAAGAGCCAAACATCACTTTCGGCATGAACGGAAAAAGAAATTAAGCAGGAATATAATAATAGATAAATTCGTAACATATTAAAATTTACAATAGAAAATGATTTTGGTGTATTTTATGGGCAACATTAATTGATAAAGTGGGGTTTAAAGATGCAAGTAGAAACGATTACAACTCAACCTTATGACGACCAGAATCCAGGTACGTCAGGCCTTAGAAAAAAAGTTAAGGTATTTCAGCAACCCGCCTATCTTGAGAATTTTGTCCAAGCAATTTTCGACTCTTTAGATGATTTTACGGGAAAATCTCTAGTATTGGGAGGAGATGGCCGTTATTTTAACAGAGTTGCTCTACAAAGCATTATTAAAATTGCTGGGGCTAATGGTTTTGGAGAAATTATTATTGGTCAAGGAGGATTGCTTTCTACTCCAGCAGCTTCGCATATCATTAGAAAATATCATGCTTTCGGTGGATTAATACTTTCAGCTAGTCATAATCCAGGTGGGCCAGACGAAGATTTTGGTATTAAATACAATGTAAGTAATGGTGGGCCGGCTTCAGAAACCTATACGGATGCGTTTTATCAACGGAGCTTAGTTATCGATAGCTATAAATCCGCAAATATTGATGATATTGATCTGGATTATATAGGTTCCCAGCAAATAGAGGAGCTTAAAATAACGGTTATTGATTCGGTTACTGATTATGCTGAACTGATGCAGTCTATTTTTGATTTTAATTTACTTAAGCAAAGTATTAGTTCTGGCTATATGACCTTATTGTTTGATGCGATGAGTGCAATAACAGGACCTTATGCCAAAAGAATATTAGTGGATATGTTAGGTGCTACACCAGAGTCTGTGATTAATGCTGAGCCGTTAGAAGATTTTGGTGGACATCACCCTGATCCAAATTTGGCACATGCTCATGAACTTGCAGAGCGTATGTTTAGTGCTAATGCGCCGACTTTAGGTGCGGCATCTGATGGTGATGGCGATCGTAATATGATTACTGGCAGTCAAATTTTTGTAACACCTAGTGATAGTTTGGCTATTATGGCCGCTAATGCGCATTTAATTCCAGCTTATGCTAAGGGCTTAAAAGGAGTGGCTCGCTCAATGCCAACTAGTCAGGCTGTTGATAGAGTTGCCGCTTATTACAATATTCCTTGTTATGAAACACCTACTGGTTGGAAGTTTTTTGGTAATCTACTAGATGCAGGAAAAATAACCCTATGTGGTGAAGAAAGCTTCGGGACGGGTTCAGATCATGTGCGTGAAAAGGATGGCTTATGGGCGGTATTGTTTTGGTTAAACTTAATTGCAGTAAAGCGTCAGTCTGTTGTTGATATTGTTCATGAACATTGGCAAAAATTTGGACGAGATATTTATTGTCGCCATGATTATGAAGCGATAGAAACACCTATTGCTAATAGTATTGTTGAACATTTACGTAGTCAATTATCTACTCTGCCAACACAATGTTTTGGTGATTATGTTGTCAAGTTTGCCGATGAATTTAGTTATGAAGATTCTGTAGATGGTAGTGTTAGTAAAAATCAAGGTATACGTATAGGTTTTGAAAATGGCTCGCGTATTGTTTTTCGATTGTCAGGAACGGGTACTGTCGGTGCAACCTTAAGAATTTATCTGGAACGATTTGAGGCTGATAGTGCCTTGCATAATCAAGAGGCTCAAATCGTCTTGAATGATTTAATTATTCTTGCAGAGCAATTTTGTGAAGTTAAAAAAAGAACGGGCAGAATAGAGCCTAATATTATCACTTAAAAGTAAATATTGAATAAAGGCCAAAGGCTTAACTGATAAGTCTTTCGCCTATCCATCAAAATTGACATGAGTTGGGTGGGGGGCGAAAGCTAAGTCAGCGCGCCACCCATACTATGAGCGATATCATGCAGATAACAGATTAAAAATACGCCCGCCGCAATTAAAACTATTTGTTGCATTGATGTTTTTATATCAGTTTTTTTGTGTAATGTCGGTATCAAGTCCGCGACGGCAATATAAATAAAGCTAGAAGCAGCTAAAGCCAAGAAAAACGGTAGGCTGCTGTGCAAATCTTCTAAACTAAAGTAAGCTAAAATACCGCCTAGTACTGTTGTTAAGCTTGCTAGCATATTATAAAAAAGCGCTTTTCCTCTGGAATAACCACTGTCTAACAAAATAGCAAAATCACCTACTTCTTGGGGGATTTCGTGTGCAGCAACAGCTAGGCTAGTGACTATGCCTAATTGTACATCGGTTAAAAATGCGGCAGCTATTAAAATACCGTCAACAAAGTTATGGATGCTATCGCCAAGGATGATTAAAGAGCCCGCCGATTTTGCATTGCTATGGTTATGATTATGCCCGTGCTCATGATCATCACCGTGCGCTTCACAACTACCAGAGTGACAATGTCTCCAGATTAATAATTTTTCTAGTGTAAAAAATCCTAATATACCCGCTAAGATGGTGCCAGACAGCATTTGAAATTGATCAGGTTTAACCTTCTCAAAAGCCTCTGGAATTAGCCCCCAAAATGCGACGGCTAAAAGCGCACCTATTGCAAAGCTAATGCCATGAGGCAATACGGCCTTCCTGTGTCGCTCTGGTAGCAATAAAAAAACAGCAGCGGCCATTACGCTTAATACCCCACCAACAGCGGTAAAAATGATAATTAATGTCAATAAATTCATTATGCTAATCTTTCCATATTAATGTAGCCATGCGTCCAGTTTGGTTGTTTTTTCGATAAGAAAAAAAACGATCTTTTTCCGTCATCGTGCAGTAGGTGCCACCATAAATATTAATGATGCCTAGTGTATTTAGCTCAATTTTAGCGAGTTGGTAAATGTCCGCTAAGTATTTTCCGTTATTTTGCAGCTTAAAAGCTTTTTCATAGTGCTTTGATTTTTCTACGAATGCCTCGCATACCTCGACGCTTATTTCAAAACAGTTGGGCCCAATGGCTGGACCTAACCAAACTAATAGATCAGTAGGCTTTGCAATAGGTGCAACACAAGCTAATTCTGAAATGCTATTGCTTATCACCCCCGACAGTAAGCCTCTCCAGCCAGCATGTATGGCCGCTATTTTTTTGCCATCCTTAGAACAAATCAATAAAGGCAAACAATCCGCCGTCATGACGACGCAAACTACGCCAGATTCATTTGAATAGCTGGCGTCGGCCTGTTGAGGTGTTGCAGTTTTTTCAGCTTTAACAATCCGATTGCTATGGATTTGATCTAGCCATATTGGATCAGCAGGAAGGTTTAACATGTCGCTGATTATTTTTTGATTTTGTAATACTCTCTCGGTTAAATCATTGACATGAGTTGCTGGATTTAAGCTCAAGTAGGGTTCTTTGCTCACGCCACCTGTACGTAAAGTGGTTGCAGCATGAATATTAACAGGAGCTGGCCAGTCAGGAACTAGCCAGTGCTTATTCTTGCTCATTATCCGTTAAAGCGTCAAGCAGGCGTACCATATCATCGGGCAATGGCTGTTCCCATTCACAATATTCATTAGTTACAGGGTGAATTAGCCCTAATTTGGCGGCGTGTAATGCTTGGCGTTTAAAGCTACGTAATTCTTTTTCTAATTGCTCGCTGCAATCAGCGGGCATTTGGAATCGACCACCATAAACTTGGTCTCCCAATAATGGATAGCGAATATGCGCCATATGCACACGGATTTGATGCGTGCGTCCAGTTTCGAGCTTAACTTGAATAAGGGTATGTCGAGTAAAACGCTTCACTACACGATAATGCGTGACAGCAAATTTACCTGATTCTTTTACAGCATAGCGTTTTCGATCGGTAGGATGTCTGGCAATAGGTTCGTCGACTGTTCCACCTGCCGTCATGCGCCCACGGCTAATCGCTAAGTATTCTCGAACAATACTTCTATCTTGGAGTTGCTGGGTCAAGCTATTATGAGCTTGTAAGGTCTTAGCAATCATCAATAGACCACTGGTTTCCTTGTCTATTCTGTGAACAATACCTGCTCTAGGCAAAGTTTCTAAAGAGGATTCATGGTTAAGTAAGGCATTTAACAATGTACCATGCCAGTTACCGACGGCGGGATGTACCACCATACCAGCAGGTTTATTGACAATAAGTATGCTTTCATCTTCAAAGATAATATCTAAAGAAATAGGCTCTGCTTTAGAGGTTATTACTATTTCTGCTTCAGCATCTAAAGTGATGGTTTCGCCACCTTCAAGCTTATCTTTAGGTTTAAGAATTAAATCATTGACGTATACGCGCCCAGATTTAACCCAAATTTGCAGTTTACTGCGAGAATAGTCTGCAAATAATTCGGCCAGCACTTGGTCTAAGCGCATGCCGGCCATTTCGTAAGGCACTTCTGCCGTTAATCGTGTCATAACAAGTTCTTCTGAATAACGTATTGTTAAGTTATACTCGCCTAATACCTAAGTTTTAAGTATCGCGGTTCGTTCTGCGAGAAACCTCTAATATTACAACGTGTCGTTGGTACTATGCGATTAATTTTACTAAAATGTTTATTTATTGTCTGTTTGGGTCTGTCTGTTCATGGCTGTTCATCGCTTAAAGATCTCTTTTCAGGCGAGTCTGGTTCATCAAAAGATAAAGATGAATATGTCGATTGGAGTGCAGATAAATTTCGTACAGAAGCTAAAGCTGCAATAGATAGCGGTAGTTATGAAAAAGCTATAAAAATTTATGAGGCTATAGAATCTAGAAATCCTTTTGGTGCAGACGCTGCTCAAACGCAGTTAGATGTTGCGTATGCTTATTATAAAAATGGCGATGCAGATTCGGCAATCGCTGCCGCTGATCGTTTTATAAAAACCAATCCTCGTAGTCCTGGAGTAGATTATGCCCATTACTTAAAAGGGTTGGTGAATTACAATCGCGATATTGGTTTTATTGATCGATTCTTACCTACAGATACTTCGCAACGAGATCCGGGTGCCGCTAATGACGCCTTAATTAATTTTGAAGAATTGGTACGTCGATTCCCGCAAAGTAAGTATGTTCCAGATTCAAGATTACGAATGATTGCACTTAAAAGTAATATGGCAATGTATGAAGTGCATGTTGCAAGGTATTACATTAAACGTAAAGCGTATGTGGCGGCAGTGGATAGGGCTTCTAGTGTCATTGATAAATATCAGGGGACTGCCGCCATTCCTTATGCCTTGTTAGCGTTACAAGAATCCTATACTAAATTAGGAATGAATGAGCTGGCTAATGATGCGTTGCGAGTCTATGAACTTAATTACCCTAAAGGTCCCCCTATACCAGAGCATAATGAATCAACTATCTCTCATAAAATTTGGGATTTTATTGGGCTAGAGAAATAATTATGTGTTTATAGTAAACGCTCATAAGTCTATAAAAATGGCGCAATAATTGTTTCAGAAAACATTCTGAAAACTAATATAATAGCTCTCAATAGAATATTCCACTAAACCATCGATTACAGGAACAAAAAACATGCGTAATTATTTATTAAACATAAGCTTATTGGTGTTGGCGCTAACTTCGGTTTCGGCACAAGCAGAGACCGTGTCTAAAGAGGCCATTCCTAAACCTATAATGGATCAGTTTTACAAGAAACATCCTAATGCGATAGAAATTAGCGCGGCAAAAAAAACACACTTTAAACAAACTGTATTTGAGCTTATGTTTAAAGATGAGAAAGATAAGGAAAAATTAATTGAATTGTATAGACCCAATGGTCATTTTTTTGTTAATGCCGATAATGTTCAAGGTGCTAACATGATGCCAGCGATTGTTTCTGATAATTTAAAGGCTATGTTTGGTGCTTATGTTATTAAAGATTCAGTATTGATAGTCAATCCAAATGGTGTAGGCGAAGAATATGACTTGGTTGTTAATTCTGATGGCACTGACTGGAGTGTTGTTGTCGATCGTAGCGGTGCAATTAGTCAAAAAGAACGTAATTAAACCTTTAGCATACATTACATAACGTTATAGATTAAAACCTAATAATTCAACCTGCAATAAAGCAGGTTGAAAAGAACAAATCATAGAAGTTAGTTTTTTCAATAGAGCTAGATGCTCGATACTGGGATATTAAAGACTTTAGGGTAGCAATAAATAGATTGATGCTTGAATTGATCACAACCACTTATTGGATAAAGCCATGGCCGCACCAAGTAATAGACCTACATCGCCACATCTACAGGCCTATAAACTGCCTTTAACGGGCATCATTTCAATTACTCATCGAATCACCGGCGTACTATTATCGGGCGGGTTAGTTTTTTTTGTTGTTATTATGTCTGTCATCGCAGAAGGCCTGCAATCTTATGACAACATGCAGGTGCTGACTGCTTTCTGGCCAATAAAGTTAATTTATTGGGGCTTTAGTTACGCGCTAGTTTTTCATCTATGTCACGGTGTACGTCATTTTATTTGGGATGCGGGAAAAAGCTTTGATCGTGACACCATGGATCGATATGCTCTGATTGAACTTTGTATCTCCTTAATCATTACCATAAATATGTTATTGTTTCTTTAAATCTGGAGTGTATATGGATTGTCGATCGCCATTAGCCAAGGTTCGTGGATTAGGTTCCGCAAAGTCAGGAACATTACATTGGTGGATGCAGCGTGTAACAGCCGTAGCGCTAATCCCACTCTCTTATTGGTTGATTACTTTCTTAAATTTAAGTTTTCATGCCCCATATCAATATATGGTCGTTTGGTTGATTGCTCCTGTTAATACCGTTTGCATAATTGCTTGGGTGCTTGCCGCTTTTTATCATGCTGCCTTGGGCTTACAAGTGGTTATTGAAGATTATATTGCGGCGGAAGGTATCAAAATTATTGCTGTCTGGACGGTCAATATAAGTTTTTTCATGCTGGTATTAGCAGCGTTGGTGGCAGTGTTTCGTATACTATTAGTAGGTTAGCTTGTGTCGGCAGATTATAAAATTATTGAGCATACTTATGATGTTATTGTAGTAGGGGCTGGTGGAGCAGGCTTACGTGCTACTTTAGGTTTAGCAGAAAAAGGTTTAAAAACCGCTTGCCTTTCTAAGGTGTTCCCTACGCGTAGCCACACCGTAGCAGCACAAGGCGGCATTAGTGCGGCCCTAGGTAATATGGGTGAAGATGATTGGCGCTTCCACATGTATGACACTGTTAAGGGTTCAGATTGGTTGGGCGATCAAGACGCCATCGAATACATGTGTCGTGAAGCGATGGCTGCAGTTATCGAGTTAGAACATTATGGTGTACCTTTTTCTAGAACCGAGGATGGCAAAATATATCAACGCGCTTTTGGTGGTATGACTACGCATTACGGAAAAGGCCAAGCACAACGAACTTGTGCGGCGGCTGATAAAACAGGTCATGCCATTTTACAAACGCTATACCAACAAGCGTTAAAGCATAATGCTGAGTTTTTTGTTGAATATATAGTATTAGATTTAATTATGGAAGATGGTCAGTGTCGTGGGGTTTTGGCTTGGTGTTTGGATGATGGTTCTATGCATTTATTTAAAGCGCACATGACGATACTGGCTACCGGTGGTTATGGTCGCAGTTATTTTTCTTGCACATCAGCTCATACCGTGACAGGTGATGGCAATGCTATGGTATTACGCGCGGGTTTACCGTTACAAGATATGGAGTTTATCCAGTTTCATCCCACCGGCATTTATGGCTCAGGTTGTTTAATTACAGAAGGGGTTAGAGGTGAGGGCGGTTATCTCACTAATTCCGAAGGTGAGCGCTTTATGGATAGATACGCACCTTCTGCCAAAGATTTAGCTTCGCGTGATGTGGTAAGTCGCGCCATGACCATTGAGATTCAAGAAGGTAGGGGTGTTGGTAAGCTTAAAGATCATTTATATTTACATATTGAGCACCTAGATCCAAAACTCATTAATGAGCGCTTGCCGGGTATTGCGGAAACCTCGAAAATATTCGCTGGTGTAGATATTACCAAAGATCCCATTCCTGTGTTACCAACCGTACATTACAATATGGGTGGTATTCCTACCAATTACAAAGCTGAAGTTGTCACTTTGGACGGTGATAATCCTGATAAAGTAGTGCCTGGCTTAATGGCTGTAGGAGAGGCCGCCTGTGTGTCTGTGCATGGCGCTAACCGCTTAGGCTCAAACTCTTTGTTGGATTTAGTGGTGTTTGGTCGTTCTGCCGCTATTCGGTGCGCTGAATTGATTAAGCCGGGTACGGCACAAAAAACACTCGCTAAAACCGCTTGTGATAAAGCTTTATCTCGTTTTGATAAGATTCGTCATGCTAAAGGCTCGCGCAGTACTTCAGAGATCCGTTTGGCGATGCAAAAAACGATGCAAAACAAAGCGGCTGTATTTAGAACTCAAACTACGCTTGATGAAGGTATTGCCGCAATGGCCGATATTAAACGCTCGTTTGCAGAAGTAGGCGTTAAGGATCAGTCTTTAATTTGGAATACTGATTTAGTAGAAACACTAGAGCTCGATAATTTACTCAGTCAAGCGAGTGTCGCTATTAACGCGGCCGGTAATCGCTTGGAAAGTCGAGGTGGCCATGCCAGAGAAGATTACCCGGCGCGAGATGACGCGAACTGGCTTAAACATACACTGACTTGGCTGATCGATGACAAAATCAGTATTGATTATCGCCCAGTGCATTTATATACCTTAACTGACGAAGTTGACTTTATCCCACCTAAAGAGAGAGTTTACTGATGGCTGAGTTTACTTTACCTAAAAATTCGCAACTCATTGCCGGAAAAACGTATAAAGCTCCGGCAGGTACAGTTAATAATCGACGTTTTGAGGTCTATCGCTGGGATCCCGATTCCGGAGAAAATCCACGTATTGATAGTTACGAATTGGATATGGATAGTTGTGGACCTATGGTGCTCGATGCCATTTTGAAAATTAAAAATGACATTGATAGTACCTTAACATTCAGGCGCTCTTGTCGTGAAGGTGTGTGTGGTTCCTGCGCCATGATGGTGAATGGTAAAAATACCTTGGCTTGTACCAAAGCCATAGATTCATATTCTGGCACTATTAAGATTTTTCCTCTGCCGCACATGCAAGTTGTTAAAGACTTAGTTGCAGACATGACGCATTTTTATGCGCAATATGCCTCTATTCAGCCGTGGATAGCCACCCAGACGCCCGCGCCTGCCGATAGAGAGCGTTTACAAAGTAAAGAAGACCGAGAAAAGCTGGATGGCTTATATGAGTGTGTACTCTGCGCCTGCTGCTCTACCAGTTGTCCTAGTTACTGGTGGAATAGCGAACGTTATTTAGGTCCTGCTGTGTTATTGCAAGCTTATCGCTGGCTGGTCGATAGTCGTGATGAAAATACAGGAGCTCGACTTGATGAGCTAGAAGACCCTTTTAAGCTCTATCGCTGCCATACCATTATGAACTGCACCGACACATGTCCTAAAGGTCTAAACCCCGCAAAAGCCATCGCCGAAACTAAAAAATTATTAGTCCAACGAAAATTGGGATAATGATCAACTTTGCTAAGTTGCATTGGCAATGTCGACGTGGCACTCAAGAGTTAGATTTGCTGTTGCTACGTTACTTAGATACTCAGTATGAGTTGGCTGATAAAGCTGAGCAAGCTAGCTTTATTGAGCTATTAGCGCTAGAAGATGATGTGTTAATAGACCTTTTGTTAAATAATGTAGTTGCTGAATCAATCGCTATGAAAGCCTTACTTAGAAAGATGCATACTTAGGATTGGTCTATTCTTAAGTTTTAGATTTTAGATTTTAGTTAGGCGATGTAGGTATTCTTGTTGCCAAATCCCATGAACCATTAAGGCTAGGTATAATGCCGTCAACTCTAAAATCATAGAGATGAGTACTTGCTTTCAATTCTATTTACTAGGAAATAATATGTGTGTTAAAAAAATGTTGCTTGGGTTGTGTTTGACTATCTTCATCACACCCACTTTTGCAGAAGATACCTTTAAAGTGTGTGCTGACCCTTTAAATCCTCCGTATTCAACTAAGAATAAAGACGGATTCGAAAATAAAATTGCCGAGTTCTTTGCCAAAGAATTGGGGCAAAAGGTCGAGTATACGTGGTTTGCCCAGCGTATTGGTTTTATTCGCAATACCTTAACGGCGCCGGTAAATGACAGGGATGCAGATAGTGATCAGTTTAAATGCGATATCGTGATGGGGGTGCCCGAAGGCTATGATTTAGCGTTAACTACAGCGCCTTATTATAAGTCTAGTTATGTACTATTGATCGCTAAAGGTCGTGGTTGGGATGATATTAAAGAGGCGGAACAATTATCAAAATTGTCTTTGCAACGACAAGAAACCTTAAAAATAGCTATGTTTGATCGTGGCCCTGGGACTACTTGGCTGCAACAAAATGCTTTGTTAGATCAAGGTATCCCTTATCAATCGATGTCGGGTGATGGCGAAAATAATACCGCGATGGAAATGGCTAGAGATTTTAAAGCTAAAAAGATTGATATGGTGATTTTATGGGGGCCAATGGCGGCCTATGTAATGGCACAAAGCCCTAAGAATAGTTATACCTTGATTCGAATGAAATCAACGCCGGCACTAAGATTTGATTTCGCTATGGCGATGGGTGTGCGTAAAGGTGATAACGCCAGAAAAGCGCAGTTAGATAAATTAATTACTAGTCAGGCGGATAAAATTCAGGCAATTATAGGGTCGTACAATATTCCTTTGTTACCGCTCACTAAAGATTAGGTATAAGACTCAGGGCTTGGTTGTTGACCCTGAGTCTTTTTATGCCCTATTAATGCCTGTCAAATAAACTCACTAAGTGCGCAAAGTGTGAGGCTTTATCATGACTCAATTGATGCCATTGAAAGCGCCATTTCCAGTTATTTACCATCGTGCCGGGGGTATTCATGCGAGCATCCGTATCCAATTCAAGGATATCTTGCATAGGAATAATTGCTAAATTAGCGACGGATCCCAAAGCCGCTTGTATTAACGCGCTGTGTAGCGGAATAGAAGGATAGCCTAAATAATCGTAGGCATGATTTCTTTCGTGTTCATTAATAGAGTGTGTCCAGCCTAATGTGGTGTCATTATCATGGGTGCCGGTATAAACTACGCAATTTCTTTCATAATGAATGGGTAAGTAAGGATTATTTGAACCGCTACCAAAAGCAAATTGCAAAATCTTCATGCCAGGTAAGTTAAATTCATCTCTTAAGGCTTCAACTTCGTCGGTAATAATACCCAGATCTTCTGCAACCAAGGGAATGGCACCTAATTTAGCTTTAATGGCATTTAGCAGCGCTTTTCCTGGAGCTTTAACCCAACTGCCGTTTTGGGCTGTAGTTTCATTGTCGGGTATTTCCCAGGCAGCTTCTAGGCCACGAAAGTGGTCGATACGAAGAATGTCAAATTGTTCTAGTTGAGTTTGCATGCGTTCAGTCCACCACAAAAAACCAGTTTTATTAAGATGACTCCAGTCGTAATGAGGATTACCCCAGCGCTGACCTGTTGTTGAAAAATAATCGGGTGGCACACCAGCGACTACAGACATTTCACCCGACTTATTGAGTTTAAAAACTTTGCGATTCGCCCAAACGTCAGCACTATCATAAGAGACAAAAATAGGAATATCGCCAAATAAGAGTACATCATGGCTATTTGCATAGTCTTTTAGAGCCATCCATTGTCGGAAGAAAATATATTGTTCAAATTTATATTGCTCAATACTGCTAGCTAAGCGTATGCGTGCCTCACTTAGTGCGGATGATTGTCTTTCCTTGAAAGGTTCTGGCCATAAGCGCCACGATTGTTGATTAAAGACATTTCTAAGTGCCATGAACAAGGCAAAATCATCTAGCCAAAATGCTTTTTCTTTGCAAAACTTTGCGTAGTCATTACTGTCAGATTGGCTGGCACATTCTAAGAAGCCTTTTAACGCTTTTTCTATTAAGCAGGTTTTATTAAAGGCGAGGGTTCCTTGACAGGCTTGGCAGTGTTCTGACGGTTGTAACCACCCTAGTTTTGCTAAATTCTCAATATCAATTAAGGCAGGATTACCTGCATGAGCAGATAAACATTGGTAGGGTGAGCCATCTGCATGGGGCATACCTAATGGCAGAGTTTGCCAAACAGTAACGCCAGAATCATGTAAGAAGTTAATGAAATTATAGGCTTCTTGGCCTAAATCGCCTTGCTTGTAGGGTCCTGGCAAGGACGTAATGTGCAGTAGTACACCGGCACGGCGTTTATTTAAAAGATTGTTCACGCATTACTGTCTCAGGTTAATGTTCAATGCTTAGCTATTCGATGTTATCCATCAGTAGATTTACGAGTTTTGAATAAAGCTTGTGTCCATTAAGGTTAACCTAAAGTAATTAATTAATACTTGATATCCTCCCCCTCACCTAAAGAAGGGGGGTCTTAGTTTTCTAAGAGTGAGCATGTATCGCTACTGCTCACAGGTTTCTGCAGTTGATGGCGTTATTGTACCGTTTACTTCACAGACTAGCACCGCCTATCCACGGTTATTTTCAACTCTTTACAAAACATTTAAGGATTGCTGAAAAACTTGGTTATCGCTGAGTTAGATTTTAACGCCTTGATTGCCGGAGTAACAATATGAAAATTAACAACGAAAGTCAAGGTCATCCTTACATCCCCGCCCTGAACGCATAGGTATCGACACAAGTAAAAGTACAGTCATTCCGGTAGTTTCATGCAAGATGAGCTACATTATTGCGAAGGTCTATGTCTCGCATAGAGAAATCAGTCATGGTTAAATCATATTGAGGGTTTTAAAGATAGGTATTCAACTGTAGGGGTGAATTTATTCGCCCAGTTTAATTATACGGGACGAATAAATTCGCCCCTACAGTATAAGCCTTACATAGCTTATGAAGCTCGAACAACCCTCTGTATAAACGATCCCTGCTGGGACGATTGTTTGTGTAGATACCTATGCCGTGAGCGATGGTGTTTTGCGGATAAAGCATCTCACTGGTTTTTAGCTAAAAGTTTTAGCGATGGTATACAAGCCAAAATTGACTAAGTAGTTAAGTTAACGCACCCATACAAGCTAATGTTGCAAAAAGTAGATAACGATAGGGGGGCGAGGAGTTGCTAGACAGCCTATTTGTTTTGTCAACTAGGCAGTTATTCTGTAGGTAGGTGATTATAATTTATCTTAGTAAAAAAAGTGTTGGAAATTATTTCAAGTAATTGCAGTATGGCTGCTCCAACAATTACAAATAAAGAAGCGCTTACGATGAGAAAAGTGAGTGTTTTCATGATGTATACCAAGTAATTATTTAAGGTGTGATTGAATAATCCTCTGGTTAAGCAAGTATTTCAAGAAAATTTTGACATGAAAAAAGAGTGATAAACGCTGATAAATAGTCCGTTGTAAGTTTACAACAAGCCATTTGTAATGGCTGTTATAGCGATTAGTAAACTTAAAAGCTTAATTTGTATAAAAGCAACAGGCTGATAGCGCCTAATCTGCAAAAAAAATCACATTATGCTTTATAGTCGGCGCACTCATTGCCAGAATCAAGTGGCCACTCATTCAATGAATGGGGTCTGTGCTGGTACTAAAATTCAGGCAATAAAAAAGCCCACATAAGTGGGCTTCGTCCATATTTTCTTTTATTATTATGTTGGACGACTGCGTAGTAAAAACTGCAGCTTCAATTTGTGGCGATTATTATTGTTTTTATTCAGTCTAGCCGACCACGTTCCCCCTCATTACCATTAAAAACAGTGTAAAGATATTGCTATCTAAGTGCTCTTCTAACGGTGAGGGCATGATATAGTAATAAATAACCCTTGTCTACAAAAAGTGCGACAAATTGACGCACATTCATTTTAAGGTAGGTTATTTTTTTGATAAAGGGCAGGTGTTTTTGCCGATGAGTTGATAAAACACACACCAACTTGCACCTGCCTCATAAAAAGTAAACAGTGAGCAGCCAAAGGCTAACCAACTGGTCTGACTATAGGCATAGCCTAACAGAAAAACTGCCAAAATCAGGCGTATAATGCGATCTGTAGTACCCATATTGCTTTTCATAGAGTGTTCTCTCTTAAGATGACGATTAATTAGTCTTTGTTTAGTCCCACTGGGATTTTCGTACCATAAAGCTACGCCCTTTAATTTTGCCTTTGCTTAAACAGGCGAGGGCTTTGTCGGCACTCGCTTGTTTAATAGCGACATAGGCATGACCATCAAAAATGTCAATTTGCCCAACGTCACTGCCAGTAATGCCTGATTCGCCTGTTAATGCGCCTAATAGATCACCAGGACGCACTTTATCCTTGCGGCCACCATTAATCCACAAGGTGACCATCGGTGGCTCAAAACGCGCTTGATAGCTCATTTGAAAGGGCGCTATTTCATCCCAGCGCACTTTGTTTTCTTGATAGTCTTCAATTGCGGTGACTCGATTTAATTCGGCTTCAGTACATAAACTCAACGCTAAACCTTTTTTACCTGCTCGCCCAGTGCGACCTATGCGATGTACATAAATTTCAGGATCCCAAGGTAGATCATAATTAATGACAGCTTGTAATTCTTTAATATCCAGTCCGCGTGCAGCCACATCGGTTGCGACTAAAATAGAGCAGCTTTTATTGGCAAATCTTACCAATACTTGATCGCGATGTTTTTGTTCTAAATCACCGTGTAAGGCTTGTACAGAGAAACCACAATTATCCAGAGCATTTTTTATGTCTTGGCATTCTCTTTTAGTATTACAAAAGACCACGGTCGATTCAGGCCGATGATAAGACAATAAATAGCCTAAGGCATTGAGTCGTTGTGCTTTTTCTATTTGATAAAAATGCTGTTCAATCGTCCCTTCTTGATGGTTGCTGTCGATGCTCACAGAAACCGGCTTATATTGAAAGTTCTGACTGATTTCTCGGATAGGATCAGAATAGGTTGCTGAAAAAAGCAAGGTTTGTCGATGCGTGGGAGCATAGGAAATCACATCCGTGATGACTTCTTCAAAACCCATGTCTAACATGCGATCAGCTTCATCTAAGACCAATACTTTGAGATTACTTAAACGTAAGCTGCGTTTGCGTAAATGCTCCTGTAAGCGCCCCGGTGTACCTACTACGATATGTACGCCATGCTCTAAAGAACCAATTTGCGGGCCAAAGGCTACGCCCCCACATAAAGATAGTACTTTGATATTTTGGGTGAAGCGCGCTAATCTACGGATTTCCTTACAGACTTGATCGGCCAGTTCTCGAGTTGGACAAACTACCAACGCTTGTACTCTAAAGCTGCTCAAATCTAATCGGGATAATAAACCTATACCAAAGGCAGCGGTTTTGCCACTGCCGGTTTTAGCTTGAGCGATAACATCCTTACCTTCGAGTATATGAGGTAAGCTTTCGGCTTGTATCGGTGTTAAATGGGTATAGCCCAAAGATTCAATATTTTCAAGTAAAGCAGGTTTTAAGGGTAATGACGAAAAAGCAGCAGTATTCACAGGTAACTCTTATAAGCGCGAAGGCAGCGAATTGCTGCCATATTAGTGCTTATAATAACAGATTAATAGGTATTAATACCTAAGAGCTAATGCGTTTTTGCTATGGATCTTTAATAATCCAAGTTAAGGTCTGCTGCGGCATAGGTGAGCGGGTTGTTAGCGATTGAGTCAGCCCCCCTTTATCAAAAAAGGGAGGTGGATAGTTACACTCAGTCAGCGTTGAGAGCGTTAAGGCTTTACTAACTGCTGTGTTATCAATAATCGGTAATTAGTAGCGTGATGCTGCAATAAACTATCAGCAGAGTTACCGATAGGATACTGGTTGCCACCCTTTTCTAAACCAAATACCGGTACTAATTGCCCCGCGAGCGTATAGTTAAGTGAATCGGCTAAAGCAACATAAGGTTGTTCAACGCTAGCAGGGAAATAGGTGCTGATAGATCGCTCAATATTGGCGTATTTAAATTTATCCGCCATTTTGTCAGTAAACATATCTGCCAGCTTATCTCTAAGCGTATTGGTTGTATGACTAATGCTTTCAGCTACATGATTAAACCAGCCGCCGACAGCAACATTATCATTGTCTTCGGCTATATATTGAGTCACTTCGGCAATGGTTTCCAAGCTAAGTGGTACTTGTGGCACAGGGTCTCGATCGTTGTTGATCACATAGGCGTTATCTTTTGTAATACGCGCAAAATCTTGAGCGTATTGCAAATTTCCAGGTTTGGGCTGAGCAAACACATAAGATTTAAGTTGAGTAGGGCTTAATTGGTTTTTCAGCTTATAACGGTCTTTAGGATCGGTGAGGGCATAATATAAAAAAGAATGCGTCAACGTGGCAATAGCAGCCCCTTGACTATGACCCGTAATCAATAATTTTGATAGCTTTTGGTTTTGAGTGACACGCTGTAATTGGGTCAAAATCCCCAAATCATCATCGAATAATAAGGCTAGGCTGGCATAAGAAAAACCCAAGTGTAATTCAGCTTTGGGCGTCGCGGCAAAAGTAAGAGGCAGGTGGGTATTTTTGGGGTATTCGATGCCAGCATAAGCGGGGATTGATGTCGCATAAGCATCAGCCAAAATACTCTGCCACTCACCCACCGTGCCACGGATGGCTATAGCAAATACACTAGGATCTTTGAGTGACTGTACTAATAGCCAGGCATTATTTAAGGGGCCAAAACCATTGCTTTCTGGGTTGTTAGGATCGTTTAGCGGATCATCTGTTTTATGATAAGGCCAGGTCTTGTTCCATTCATGATTGCCAGGATGGCGGCTGTCAAAGAAGATTTTCCAGTCGGGCGCTTTTGCATAAACGTTTTGATCGGCTTTTTTAAGCGGATTATTGCGATCATCTTGATTGTTAAGTTCTATACAAAATTCTAGTAACTGTTGAGCATCTGCTGAATTAAATTCAGCAGGTAGAGTTGCTAGCGTATCTCTTTGTTGTAAGCGTTGACTTAAAGTTGGATCATTATTCATAGTGGTGCAGCCTATTAGTAGTAATGGTAAAGCGAGTAGGATTTTATGCACAGAAGTAACGCCTCGTTAAAATAAGCTGTAATCAATAAAGCCACGGTTAATTTCTGAAATTTTGCGTGAGCTTCGTTTAAATACACCAATGCCATTGCTTGGAGGGCCGGGATTGGTATTGCCTTCTATGGTGACCAGTCGGCCTTGATTAATTTCTGTGACGATGCCCGTATGACCAAGGCCACTGCCATAATCAATAATAAAAAGAGCGCCGGGCCTAATTAAGCTAGGGTCAGCAGTGGCCTGAATGCGACTGATGCGGGCTATGCCTAGCTTGGTTTTTGATTTATTCCAATGATCCAGAGCCCCAGCCGTTTTAATATGTGGATTGCAGCTTAAGCCAATTTCAGAGGCCGCTTGCTGATAACAATAATAAGTAAAGGCGACACACCAAGAATAACCGGGTTTTCCAGATTCTAGATTTAGGCCGATGGCTTGCTGATATTGATCAACCATAGGGCCTCGATTGGAGCCTAAGGGATCTTCTAGTACGCCAATTTGCGTGGTAGCCACGTTAATCGCGGCGAGCGTAAGATTCGAGGGCGCGGTTGTATAGGACGATACCGACTGAGCACCAAATAGCGAGGCCCAAGTCAGTATCCCTAAAATACCATCGACCACCAGAGAATGACCTTCTATATCTGGATAACGAATCTGGAAAAGTTTAATAGCATTTTTGGTTTCAACATCAAAAAAGCCATTCTCAGTAATCGGCCCACAACCTACGGCATTTAAGCGTTGCTGTACTTTAGTTACCGAAACGGCATCGAAGTCACCGATTTTTAATAATCGTCCCAGATAAGGTAAAAACTCTACTGAGCCTAAAGGTGTCTGTATAGTTGACATAGTTCGTGTTATTAGAATGAGTAACGTATTGTTTCGTTAGGTTGTCATTAGATTTGACAACATGAATGACACTGTTGGCTAAGGTGCTCAGCTAATAATGATGAGTTTCATTTAGCGACTATGCTCATGAATTGAGCCTAAAAACGTATGCTCTGTCATTGAGGGGCAGTTTATAAGTTTTATATTCAGCCGGTCAATCCGTAGGAATACGTAGATAAGCTAAAAAAAGACTATTTTTGTGGGGTTACCAACGGGGGGGGGGTAAACGTGCGGAAAAATCATAATACTCTTGGTTGATTAGGCTACCCACTTAAGGCGGGACGGTTTAGCTTAATCATTCACTTTTAGATAGGGTTCTCTTAAGCGCGGCCTAAGGGCGAAAGGTTAAGGGTTAAAGGTAAGCCTAGCATCTGTCACGCCTTAAGTGGCTAGCCGCTTAATGCGGCTTAATGGCCGTAGCGTCAGCCATTGCTGCTTCTATGATTTGTCCGAAACTAAGGCCAGCATCATTACAAGGTATCCGTTTAGCCACATAGACGCTAAAACCTGCTTGTTGCAATAAGCTCATAGCAAGTTCGGTTAAACATTTATTTTGAAAAACGCCGCCGCTTAAGCCGACAGCGAATAATCCACGTTCAGTTCTAATTTGTTTCGCAATCTCCACTAAAGTCATGGCTAAACTGGCATGAAAACAATAACTACGAGCGCCTATGCTTAAGGTCTTATCTTGTAATAACGAGACTAACGGCGCCCAATCACTTAGCCAGCAATACTCAGCATTGCGACTTAGTGGTAATTTGATCCCTAGATTTTCTTCGCCACGGCTGGCCGCTTCTAAGTACATAGCGGCATGGCCTTCAAAATCCGCATAATGTACAAGGTCCGTTAATGCAGCGGCGGCATCAAATAAGCGTCCTGCCGAACTTGATAAGGGACTGTTCAGTTGTTTTTGCCAAGCCTGTTTGATTAAGTGGCTTTCGGTAGGGCATAGCGGCCAGTCTTCATCGATCTCCCAGCACAAGGCCAAGGCGCTGCGCCAAGGTTCTCGTGCTGCAAGTTCTGCGCCCGGCAAACGAAAAGGTCTAAACGAACTCACGCGTTGCCAAGCACCCGGCTTACCCCATAAGCCTTCGCCCCCCCAGAGCGTGCCATCTTCGCCATAACCTGTACCATCCCAAGTAAAGACCAGCATGGGATTAGTGTGTTGATGCTCGGCTGCTAAGGCAGAAGCATGAGCATGATGATGAAAGACTTTATGTACCGCCAGTCCTGAGCGTTGCGCCCAGCGACTGGTACTATAATCAGGATGCGCATCGCAGACGCAGCGATCTAAGGTAACACCATAAAGCTGAGTAAGATCGGTGATAGTCTGCTCAAATACCTGCTGGCTACGTGGCGAGCCTAAATCACCTAAATGAGGCGATATAATCACGCGATTATCCCAAGCTAAGGCTACTGTGTTTTTCATTTGGCCGCCTAGCGCAAGCAAGGGACTCGCTAAGCTAAAAGGTAGCTTGATCTCCAGCGGAGCACTGCCACGCCCCAATCTAATCGGCTGGGCACTAGCTGCAATCACCCTAAAGACACTATCATCAGCAGGCCGTAATATAGCTCGGTTATGATGTAAGAAAGCATCGGCAACCAAGGCTAAACGTACTTCAACCTGCTGCGCATCGATTAACACCGGTTCGCCACTGATATTGGCAGACGTCGCAATTAACGGCGAGGCATAGGCAGCTAGTAATAAGTGATGTAAGGGGCTGTAAGGTAACATCACGCCAAGGTCAGTTATGCCGGGTGCAACAGCCTTTGCTAAGTCAGTAAATGGACGTTTTTTTACTAAGACTATGGCACGTAGAGGATCAGTCAGCAGCGTTGCTTCAAAAGCAGTGGCTTCGGTGTAATACCGCACAGCGTCTAAGCCGTCCACGCCTGACCAAGGCAGCATCACTGCTAAAGGTTTAAGGCGGCGATGTTTACGCTGGCGCAGTCTTGATACTACGGCTTCAGAGGTGGCCGAGCACAGTAAGTGATAACCACCGATGCCTTTAACCGCGACTATCAGGCCCGATTGCAATGCTGTTACGGCTGCCGTCAATGCGGCTTCATTATCATTAATATCAGCGTGGCCTGATTGATGAAAACTAAGCCTAGGCCCACAAGCTGCACAGGCCAAAGGTTGGGCGTGATAGCGTCTATCTAAGGGGTTTTCATAATCTTTACGGCAATCAGCACATAGCAAAAAAACAGCCATGCTGGTGTTAGCTCTATCATAAGGCAGACGCTCAATGAGCGTATATCTAGGCCCACACTGCGTACAATTAATAAAGGGATAACGGTGGCGGCGTTGGCTAATATCTTGCATTTCTGCCAAACAATCTTTGCACATAAAATAATCGGGCGCTAGTTGCGCCTGACTATTATCGCCGGAAAGGCTGGCTTTAATCGTAAAACTATCCACACTGATAGGCTTAACGTGATGTGAGATGATGGCTTCTAGTTTCGCCAATGGCGGCGCTAAGCTAAGTAACTGCTGTTCGAATAAGTCCAATTGTTCGATAGCACCTTGTACGCGGATGTCGACGCTACCTGCGTGATTACGTACCCAGCCGCATAGCTGTAGTTGATGTGCCAATCGACTCACAAAAGGCCGAAAGCCGACCCCTTGAACTTGGCCGCTGACCTTGATGGCTCTGGCTTGTTGCTTAAGACGGGTCAAGGGTGGTAGTCGTAGATTGTTTAATACCCGATGCCCACCAAATACGACACGCGCCTTCATCAGAAACCATACACGGCCCTACCGGCTGTCTAGGCGTACAAGCTGTGCCATATAAGCGGCAGGCATTAGGCTTTATTTTGCCTAAGACCACGCTGGCGCAATCACAACCCGGCGGCATAGTGCCGGCGTTTTTACGTGCAGCACTGACATAGTCAGGAAAACTCAGGCGTACATTATGTGCCGCCAAGGCGGCATTGAGTTCAAAGCCTGATTGAGCAATAACGCCGATGCCACGCCAAGGCGCATCGATCACCGTAAAGCTAGTTTGTAACAGTTGCTGGGCTTTGCGATTGCCCTCGCTATTAACGACTTGAGGATAACAATTATCCAGTAATAACCTATCATCTAGCCATTGCCTTAATACTGAATAAATAGCGAGCAATAGGCTCTCAGTGGTAAAGCCAGCGACCGCAGTAGGAATCTGATGTTGCTCAACCACAAAGCGCCATTGTTCAGCGCCCATAATAGTAGCGACATGGCCAGGTGCAATCAGCGCATCAAAGGCTGGCGTATCAGAGTCTAGCAATAAAGCCACAGCAGGCCAGGTTAAGCGACCGCTCATTAAGAGTAATAAATTATCCGGTATGCCTTGTGCAAGCATCGCCGCCACCGGTGCGCAAGTGGTTTCAAAGCCTGCCACAAAAAACACCACAGTTAGCTCAGGATTAGCGATAGCGATAGTGACGGCTTCGGTAGGCGAGGCGATAGGGCGAATATCAGCCCCAGCCGCTTTGGCTTGTTCTAGCGTGCGTATAGCGGCTTTAGGTACATTAACAGGTACCCGCAACATATCACCAAAAGCCAGTAATATCAGGGGTTCATGCAAGGCCAGTTGTATGGCCAGATAAATATCTTCTTCAGGACAAATACACACAGGACAACCTGGCCCCGGAATTAATTCAATCGTAGCGGGCAGGGCGCTGCGTAAACCTGCCATGGTAATAGAGCGCTCATGGCCGCCGCAGACATTCATAATGCGCATCGGCTTAGGCAACGGCAAGGCACGAATTTTTTCTAGTAATTGTTTAGCGGTAGTGGGCATAGTTAGTTTTTAGGTATAAGTCCTGTCGGTCATCATTTATGAATGATACTACAATGTCGGCCGGGGTTTGCAACCCATACGCATCAAGCTAAGCCCATCACATTGCGATGATGATAATGCCGGTCGGGGTTTGCAACCCCGACCGAAACGTTTGGATGTTTCAATAACTTTCGAAATCTTAAACGTTAACAACGGGGTTGCAAACTCCCGTCCCACTTGGTAATTGCAATATTAAACGTTT
>TBL_comb47_HYPODRAFT_10001027_pt1 | contig 36784 bp, 30 predicted proteins | sample TroBogypolimnion_40_FD_10682 | JGI IMG/M metagenome (IMG submission 10682)
CCCGAAAGACCTTTCCCCAGGTAATCATTGGCGTCTCCCTCGAGTCTGAAATTTACCCCTTTCACCAGGAACGCGCCGAAACTCTGACCCGCTGTTCCACTGAACGTGCAATTGATTGTATCTTTAGGTAAACCCTCTTCTCCATATCTTTTGGAAATTTGCCCTGAAAGCATAGCTCCAACTGTACGCATCGCATTATGAATTTTATAAGCAAGCCAAACTTTTTCACCGCCCTTGATCGCCTTGTTGGCATCACGGATCAATGTTTTGTCAATAACGTCGTCCAGATTCTTGGTATTGGGATGGGTATTGCGAATTGGATTTAACCGTGCTTCTTCGGGAAGATTCAGAAATTTCGATAAATCGACATTTTTCATCTTCCAGTTGGTCACTGCATGATTTTGTTCCAGTAAGTCCACACGTCCCACTAAGTCGTCAAATTTGCGGACTCCTATTTCAGCCATGTATTCCCGGATTTCCTCCGCAATAAATGTGAAATAGTTGATTACATATTGGGACCTTCCCAGGAACCGTTTTCTAAGCGTCTTATTTTGGGTGGCTACGCCGGCAGGACAGGTGTTCAGGTGACACTTACGCATCATAATACATCCTAATGAAATCAAGGCACCGGTGGCAAATCCAAACTCTTCGGCTCCCAGCATACCCATGATAACCACATCCCGACCTGTTTTTAACTGACCGTCAACCTGGAGCTTAACCCTTCCGCGAAGGTTATTCATCACGAGAGTCTGCTGTGTTTCAGCGATTCCGAATTCAGCAGGTAACCCNGCATGCTTGATTGAACTNGCCGGTGAAGCTCCNGTACCACCNTCGCATCCGCTTATGATAATGATATCCGAAAATCCTTTGGCAACCCCGGCTGCTATGGTACCAACTCCTGATTCTGCAACCAGTTTTACCGATACTTTTGCATCAGGATTAACATTCTTTAAATCAAAAATTAGCTGCGCAAGGTCCTCAATTGAGTAGATATCATGGTGAGGCGGCGGGGATATCAATGTGATTCCCGGTGTTGAATGTCTGAGCTTTGCAATTATTTTATTTACCTTAAAACCAGGCAATTGTCCCCCTTCTCCGGGTTTTGCCCCTTGTGCAATCTTTATCTGTAACTCCTGGGCATTGATGAGGTAATTATTGGTAACCCCAAAACGGCCCGAGGCAATCTGTTTTATTTTTGAATTTCTGTCTGTACCAAAACGGCCGGCATCTTCTCCTCCTTCACCCGTATTGCTTCTTCCACCGATGGTGTTCATCGCAACAGCAATGGCTTCGTGAGCCTCCTTCGATATTGATCCGTAAGACATAGCACCGGTTACGAACCTTTTCATAATGGCTTCAGCGGGCTCAACCTCTTCGATTGGGATCGGGTCGTTCTTCCATTTTAAAGCACCCCGGATAAAAGCTGGCTGGGCATTCTGTTCATCCACCAGCTTGCTGAATTTTTTGTAAACCTGATAATCCTCCGATTTGGTAGCCCATTGTAACAATGCCACACTCTGAGGGTTCCAGGCATGGAACTCTCCGTTATTTCGGTAATGATATTCTCCAACAGTCGAGAATGAGACTTTCTTTGTCGGATTCTTAAAGGCTTCGTCGTGAAACATCATTGCTTCCCGGAAGATCTCTTCATAACCAACTCCGCCAATACGGGAAGGCGTTCCTTTAAAATAGTTATCAATCAGTTCGTCGCTAACGCCCACAGCTTCAAAAAGTTGTGATCCATGATAGGAACGGAGAGTTGAAATCCCCATTTTGGAAAGGATCTTAAGAAGTCCTTTGTCAATTGCCTTAATATAATTTTTGCGGGCGTCATAATAGGGGAGCTTGATCTCACCTTCTGTGACCAGGTAATCGATAGCTGCAAAAGCCAGATATGGATTTACTACACTCGCACCATAGCCAAGTAATAACGCAAAATGCATGATTTCTCTCGGTTCTGCACTTTCAACAATAATCCCGACCTGCATCCTCTTTTTATTCTTGATCAGATGATGATGAACGGCGGCAACGGCAAGCAGTGAGGGGATAGGGACCATATCCTCCGATACGTTGCGATCGGTTAGAATTATAAAGTTTTTATGCTCATCTACCGCTTTTTCAGCATTTTCAAGCATGGCTTTAAAAGCCTTCCTGAATCCTTCAACCCCTTCCCTGACCGGGAAAAGCATTGGAATGGTTGCATGGGTAAAGGTTTCGTGTTTGAGATCCTTTATTTTACCCAGGTCGGTATTGGTAATAATCGGACTGTCGAATTTAATCAGTTTACAATGATTTGGATTTTCATCCAGGATATTACTGCTCAGCGAACCAATATAATTGGTTAATGACATGACCAGCCCTTCCCGGATCGGATCTATCGGCGGATTGGTAACCTGGGCAAATAATTGCCTGAAATAACTGAAAAAACGCTTAGGTTTTTCGGAGAAGACTGCTAACGGGGTATCATTACCCATTGAACTGGTAGGCTCCTGGGCAGTCTCTGACATCTCTTTGATAATCAGCATCATCTCTTCCTTGCTGTATCCAAAAACCTTGGAGTAGGGACCAAACTGATCTCCCATATTTGAAGGGACGTCCTGTTTAACTTTAATGGCCTCAAGTTCTAATCTGTTCTCCTTCAGCCAGTTCACATACGGATTTTTGCGGCTTAAATCTGCTTTAACCTCTTTGTCGGGAATAATTATCCCCAGGTGGGTATCGACCAGCAATAATTTCCCGGGTCTAAGACGTCCTTTCTCTTTAACTTCACTTGCCGGAAAAACCTGAACACCGACTTCCGATCCCATGACGATCATGTCATTTTTTGTAATGACATATCTTGAAGGACGTAATCCGCTGCGATCCAGCGTTCCGCCAATATACCGGCCATCCGAGAAGACCATGGAGGCTGGTCCGTCCCAGGGTTCCATGAGTGTTGAGTGATATTCGTAGAAGGCCTTCAAACTCTCCGGGATCGGATTTTTTTCGTTGAACGACTCAGGGATCAGCATACAAAGGGAATGAGGCATGCTCCGTCCGGTCATATGGAGAAATTCCAGGGTGTTGTCAAACGATGCAGAGTCTGATCTGCCCGGTTCGATAATGGGGTAGAGTTTGTCCAGATCGTCTCCGAAAAGATCAGACTGGAGCAGAGACTCCCGGGCATGCATCCACTGACGGTTTCCTTTAATTGTATTTATCTCGCCGTTGTGAGCGATGATTCTGAAAGGTTGTGCCAGAGCCCAGGTTGGGAAGGTGTTCGTGCTGAACCGGGAGTGAACGAGTGCAATCGCACTGGTCATGGCCGGATTTGTCAGATCCTTGAAATAGTCACGTAACTGTCCGGGAGTGAACATTCCTTTGTATATCAGTACTTTGCTAGAGAAGCTGGGAAGATAAAATGCATCTTTTTCAGACAGTTGTGATTCTCTGATCGTCCTTTCAGCTTGCTTACGGGCAAGATAAAGTTTACGTTCGAGTATATCCTGCTCGTAATTTCCTTTTACAAATACCTGGCGGATAAGAGGTTCTGACCTTTTCGCTATTTCTCCGATTACAGAATTATCTACAGGAACATTACGCCAGGTAATCAGCTGTAGCCCTTCCGATTCGACATAACGATTAAGTACCTCTATACAATAGGCTGCTTCCTCTTCATTCTGAGGTAAGAAAACAAGACCTGTACCGTATTTACCCGATTCCGGGACAGCGATTTTCAGTGAAAGATAGAAATCATGCGGTAACTGCATCAAAATGCCGGCTCCATCCCCCGTCTTATTGTCTGAACTGGTTGCCCCGCGATGATCCATGTTCAACAAAACAGTAAGCCCACGCTGAATAATGTCGTGTGACCTCTGTCCCTTTATATGGGCCACAAACCCAATGCCGCATGCATCATGTTCATTCTTAGGGTCGTATAACCCCCGGGCTTTTGGAAAACTAATTGATTCCATTTGTTATAAAATTAGCAAAACTTCCTGGCTGCGATCAGACAGGATAATTATGATATTATTTATTGGTAATTACTCGATAAAAAGCGATAATCTGTAACAAAATGAAAGTAAATTACAGTTATTGCTTAAAAACTAAAATCAAAAGTACAATTTATACGCTAAATATCCTTGTGTGTCCTTACCTTAATTTGGATTTATTTTGTCCTTTTTCTGTAATATATTCAAATAATGGCTCAAATAATCTAATAATCAGCATTATGGTTACGGATATTAAATAATTATTAAATGTCATTAAGTAATATAAAAATATTGATTTCCGACAAAATGAAACGAAATCGTTTGGTATTGGATCTGCATTTCTTATTTAACCAAATTATTTAATCAATTTATTAGGGTTGAATATCCTCGGCCAGGAGTTGGTTAAATGCTGTTTCTACTTTTTGGAAATTGAAACTTTCGATCACCTGATCCATCCTTTCCCTTATCCGGGGAAGAGAGAGATTTCCGATACTCCCTTCATGGGTGTGGCTGATCGATTTGTCGGGATGAAACTCATTGTCCCTGATCGATTCGCCAACCTGCCGGTATGCTTCCCGGAATGGGACACCCTGAATCACCAGTCGGTTTACCACTTCAACACTGTAAATATTTTCGTACCGGCTGTCATCCATGATTTTATCATTTACCTTCATATTGCTTATGGCAAAACAGGCAATTGACAAACAACTTTTCAATTCAGCAAATGACGGCACAAATATTTCTTTAATTAGTTGTAAATCACGAAAATATCCACTTGGAAGATTATTTGTAATTAGAAGGATCTGACTGGGCAGTGACTGAATCCTGTTGCAATGTGACCGGAGCAGTTCAAAAACATCTGGATTCTTCTTGTGAGGCATAATGCTCGATCCAGTTGTCAATTCGTCAGGCAATGATACAAAATTGAAATTCTGGCTCATGAACAGACAAACGTCGTAAGCCAGACGTGAGAGGGTCGCAGCAACCGAGGCAAGGGCGAATGCAACGATTTTTTCCACTTTCCCGCGCCCCATTTGGGCGTAGATCACATTGTAATTCATTGATTCGAATCCCAGAAGATCAGTTGTCATTTGGCGGTTGAGCGGAAATGAGGAGCCATAGCCTGCAGCTGAACCAAGCGGATTCTGATCGGCTATGCGGTAAGCAGTCTGTAACAGTAACAAATCATCGGTCAGACTTTCGGCATAAGCGCCAAACCATAATCCAAATGAAGAGGGCATTGCAACCTGAAGGTGGGTATATCCCGGCATCAATACCGTTTTAAATTTTTCACTCTGAGTCATAAGCAGCTCAAAAAGATCCAAAATCTGTCCGGTTACGGTTTTTATTTCAGCCCTTGTAAAGAGTTTTAAATCAAGTAATACCTGATCATTTCTGGACCGGCCGCTATGGATCTTCTTTCCGGTATCCCCGAGTTTTCGGGTGAGCATCAGTTCAACCTGGGAATGAACATCTTCGCTGCCCGCTTCTATAACGAATTTGCCCGATTTGATTATTTTGTAAATCTCCCGTAATTCATCAGAAATTACCTTTAGTTCCTGAGAAGTAAGTAATCCAATAGATTCAAGCATCTGAATATGAGCCAGTGATCCAATCACATCGAATTCGGCGAGAAAATAGTCCATTTCGGTATCCCGGCCAATGGTAAAGGCCTCGATGAGCGCATTGATTTCAGTCCCTTTATCCCAAAGCTTCATTGCATGATTTAATTTAATTTATCTGCAAAATTATTATAATCCGCGCAAAAATTGACCCTAAGAGAATCTTTTGGCTAGTCTAAAGATCAAATTGACCAGAAATTTAATATGGATCTGGATTTAATTCCTGCTTTTTTTCCATATCTCCATTTCCTGATTATATTTCTCCTTCTCTTTCTGTGAGCTGTGCTGTAAGAACCCTTTGGTAGGCATCAGGTAGTTGGCGGAGATTTTAGGTGCATGTTCGGTAACACTTTTATTCCCCGCTCCATCTTTATGAATGGTGAAACCATCGAAAAAAGTCCCGTTGAAAGTGTAGGCACTAAATTTTATTGAATCGTTCGATACATCAAGTAACTGGTACATCCGGGTATTGGAAGCAAGCTTGTCCATCTTTTCGGAGAAGCCGATATCATAAACTTTCGGACTGGCATGGGTAACCACATATACCGGTCCCTGTTTATGTTTGAATTCGTCGTCCGGGATATGGATTGCCCTGCCATAGGCGTGATCGTGTCCTGCAAGTACCAGATCGACATTATATTGATCAAACAATGGTTTAAAAAGTGTGCGAAGGTAAAAATAGTCGCGCCCCCGGCTCGTGGAATAGAGCGGGTGATGCATGATGACTATAATCCATTTCTGATGTGTGGCTTCCAGAACCGATTTTAACCATTTCCGCTGTTCAAGAGCTGATGGCAATGTTTGTATCCCATTTGAATCCAGGCTTATAATTCTTGTGTTAAGATAGTCCCAATAACATGCCCGCCCCAGAAAATCGGGTGGTCCATTTTGCGGGAAGGAAAAGTGGGCCATCCATCTTTCATCCAGTTTCTGGATAAGTCCTTTATAATACTCATGGTTTCCCGGAGAGGCAAGAACAGGGATTGTTCTGAAAAGGGTACCCCCTTCCCTGAAAAATTCACCCCAGTATGAATCATGAGGTCGTTCTATCATGTCACCGATGAAAAGCATAAAAGCTGCATTAGGACAGCTTTCAGAGGCTCTGGAGAATAATTTGCCGGCTGTTCCGTTGATTGAATCCTGAACATCCCCCAGGTAGATAAAAGAGAAGCTACTATCGGTTGCGCTGTTCATTTTAAAATTATACCATTCAGACCAATTGTCCCCGGTCGAAACCCGGTATCGGTATGTTTCACCCGCTGTGAGGTTATTGATTCCTACCCTGAAAAATGCAGAGGCTCCACCTGCTGTTTTAATGATTTTTGAAGATGCCCGGTATAATATAGTATCCCCATTTACGGAGCTGCCGGTTATTTGGAGCTTTCCCTGATGAGTGACAGTGTCGCCTTCCCAGGTGACATCACGCGAACGCAGGGGGTTGCCTGACCAGGTCAGCATTATTCTGGAAGGTGCAGAAGAGGGAGTATAGGATGGTTCAGGTGGATTAAAAAACCAATTGTCCCACTTGAACCAAAGTATCGCTGCAATCAGAAAAGGGAGAGTCAGCCAAATCAGTTTTTTTTTGGTGCTTTTCATTTACTGGTAATTTCCTGTTTTTGAATTTTGAAATGATCTGAATCCATTTAGTAATGGGCTTTTCAAATTTAAGCTTTATTCTTAAATTACAGATACCCTTTTAAATTGTTCCGCACTCTCCGATTACACCACCCGTTCCTAGATTTTTCAGATCTGGATGATAAATATCAAAAAGACAATAAAAAATAAATATAATTGTATAAAAGATTGAAATATATTTTAAAAATATCAAAAAGGTACTAAAGAGAAGATATAGTATCAAATGGCTCAAAATGTTTAATTTATGAGGATGTTATTAATTAAAACAGGGGTATCATTGTTAAATTAATGTTATTTTGATAAAAATATATAAAATAAATGGGGGTAAAGACAATATAAAGCATAGATTTGCGTCATAAATATGTTTTTAATAGGGGTATATATAAAAAATACTAAAAATACTCTTTTGATTTACTGAAGTTATTTAATTAAAAAGAATACCTTAATTATTGTTTAATTTAAAATGATCACTATGAAAAAAGTTACTTTATTCGCAATCGCACTTTTTATTTTGGCAGGAACTTTTGCCGTTTCAGCGCAAGATTCAAAAGGTGCCTGGACAACCGGAGCCGATTTTTTCAACCGTTATAACTGGAGAGGTTCTGACCTTGGAAATTCCCCTGTAGTGCAGCCAACAATTAAATATGTGAGTGGTGGTTTTACCGGCGGTGCATGGGGAAGTTACTCATTGTCCAATAATACCACAGCTACAGAGGCAGACCTATTCCTGACCTATGCTTTTAAGGGTGGATTTTCGCTCACCGCAACTGATTATTATTTCCCTTCTGAACCGGGAAGTGTTGGTCACTACTTCAATTACAACGCAAAAAAGTATCAGTTTTTTGAAATTTCACCAAGCTATACTGTTGGAAAGTTTAGTATCACCGGGAATTATTTCTTTGCCAACGCCAACAATGATGTTTATATTGAGGCAGGTTACGCCTTTAAAACGGTAAACTTCTTCCTGGGTGGCGGAAACCAGATGTATACCACCAACACGAATTTTAACATCTGTAATATTGGGATATCTACCTCTAAAAATGTGGTGATCTCGGATAAATTCACACTGCCCCTTACCGGTAAAGTGATTCTGAACCCAGATAAACAACAGATATTCTTTGTTTTTGGATTTACGATTTAATCGGTCGTTTTGCAGGTGCAAACGATATAATTATTCAAAAAAAATTAGTAGCAGTCTTTTCAATTTATATTATTTAATTTAAAAAATGTAGTATGGATTCAACAACATTTACGCCCCACAGGGGTCAGTTTTTAGCTCGAATGAGCGAAAACATCTCAAAACCCAAAAACTGGAAACTGGGTTTTACAATCTTGGCAGGGAAAATGATCGGTCTCTTCCTGGTCATAATCGCAATGATGATGATCCCCGGAATTTTCGGAACATCAGCTATGGCGGCAGATACTTATACTCCGCATGAAACCTCATTAATCAATAGTTTAAACACCGTTTGGACATTGGTTGCAGCATTCCTTGTTTTCGGTATGCAGGCAGGTTTTGTGATGCTGGAGGCAGGTTTTGCCAGGAAGCGTGAAACAGTTAACATCTTGGTAGAGTGCGTTTTGGATACAGCAATATGTGGAATTTCATTTTATGCTATCGGTTACGCCTTCATGTTTAGTCATGGAAATGGTTTTATTGGTTACCATTGGTTTTTCCTCCAGGGAGCTCCCGATACGTATGAAGCAACAGGAGTAGCTCTATTGGCGCACTGGATTTTTCAGTTTGCTTTTGCGGATACAGCTTCTACCATTACATCAGGTGCTATGATCGGCCGTACCAGTTTCCGCGGTGATATTATTTACAGTATCGGAGTTACAGCTTTTATTTATCCGATTATTGGACATTGGGCATGGGGTCCTGACGGATTCCTGGCAACCATGGGTAGTGCCGATATGTTCCTGACTTCCCTTGGACAGCCTTTCCGCGATTTCGCCGGTTCAACTGTTGTTCATACCATTGGAGGTGTAGTTTCGCTGGCCGGTGCCATTGTTCTGGGTCCCCGGATTGGAAGGGTCTTTTTAAGGGACGATAAGCAACGGGGCGGTTTACCAGCTGCACATAGTTTGCCGTTGGCTACCATTGGAGCATTCCTGTTATGGTTTGGCTGGTATGGTTTTAACCCGGGGAGTACACTATCTGCAATGGATTTTCAGGGTATTGGCAGGATTGCTGCTAATACAACCCTCGCAGCCTGTGCCGGTTCTCTGGCCGCTATGTTTCTTGCCCTCAAAGTTGGCCCTTTCAAAGGGAAGTTTGATACGGGATTTGCATTAAACGGTATGCTTGCAGGTCTGGTTGCAATTACCTGTCCCTGTTACTGGGTGTCACCCTTTGGATCAATAATTATTGGACTAGTTGCAGGAGCTGTTGTTTTCGGAGGTGTTTACCTCTTGGAATTTCTTCGGATTGATGACCCGGTAGGTGCAGTTTCAGTACATGGTCTGGCCGGAATCTGGGGTACCTTATCCCTTGGATTATTCGCATCAGGTCAATTTGGAGCATCAACACCTACGGGAAGCGATGTCTCTTCTGTAGTGACCGGTCTCTTTTACGGAGGTGGCTGGAGTGTGCTGGGTGCACAGGCTGTTGGAAGTTTAATTATTACCGTAGCAACGTTTGCCGTTTCTATGCTTTTAATGTATGCAGTTATGAAATTGCCTTATCCATTCAAACTTCGTGTTGAAGCTCATGGGGAAACCGGACCTGGTGGTATTGATGTCTTCGAACATGGTGCAGAAGCTTACCATAGCTAGAGATAACTTTATACTAAGTTTTTCGTAATTTTGATTAAACATTCACATTAAAATATATTGACATGAAAAAGATCGAAGCAATCATACGGGTATCCAAATTCCAGGAAGTGAAGGAGGCTTTACATGCTATTGATATTGATTTCTTTTCCTATTATGACACGATCGGTGTTGGAAATGAGAAGAAAAGAAAAGGTTCTTACCGGGGTACCTCCGATGACACTGAATTTATTTCCCGCAGAACCCTTACAATTGTTGTCCGCGATATTAACCTTAAGAAAACGGTGGACTGCCTATTGAAAAGTGCCTGGACAGGTGAAATCGGAGATGGGAAAATATTTGTCTCCACAGTTGAGGAATCTTACAGGATTCGTACTGGCGAATCAGGTGACGATTCCATGTATAATAAAGATTAGTTTTAAATCAGCGATTTTATATTGTTTACATGAATTAGGTGTTGAAGTTCAAATTAATCGATTCTCTCCTTTAAATTAATTTGGATTTCAAGCAGGGTGTCTCAATCATTGAGGCACCCTTTTTTTGTTTCAGAATAATCCGGAGTTCTGACTTATTTCAGAATGATTGGCATTAAAATGAATATTACAGTATATACCCCCTAAAATATTTGTTGTAATGTTAAATAAATATGTTTTTTTGAGGTAATACCCTTCGATATTTAGAAGAATCAATTTTATTTGTATTTTCGCACCGATTTTTAATGATAGTTTAAATCAACTTTTAGAATCTATTAATCCTCCTTTTTTATAAATACAAATTTTACTGATATGAAAAAAATTGAAGCGATTGTCCGGAAATCGAGATTTGAAGAGGTGCGGGAAGCCTTGCATGCTGCAGATATTGACTTCCTCTCCTGGTGGGAAGTTAAAGGACAGGGGACTGCCAAACAGGGACTTATTTTCAGAGGGATTGCCTATGACGTAAATTCTGTCGCCCGTATTTTTATCTCTTTTGTGGTACGGGACATAAATTTTGAAAAATCGATTAACGCTATTCTTAAGTCTGCATATACAGGAGAAAGTGGGGACGGACGAATTTTTGTAACCCAAATCGAACAATCAATCCGAATCAGAACTGGTGATAAAGGGGATGAATCCTTATATGATATTAAGTAGTTTGAACCTTAAATTGCATTTTATGAAAAACAAATATTTCACTTATATCAGTTTCCTGATCGGTTGCTTTATCGTTTTACCATTCTCTTCATTCGCGCAGACGGTCGCAACTGCTGCACCGGCGGCTGCCGCTGTATCACCGGTTCCGTTTATCAGCGCAGGAAATACTGCCTGGATGATTGTTGCAACAGCACTGGTTATGTTAATGACTATCCCTGGATTAGCCCTTTTCTACGGAGGATTGGTCCGGAATAAAAATATACTAAACGTTCTGATGCAATGTTTTATCCTCCTGGCAGTTATAAGCCTTGAATGGGTTGCATTCGGATACAGTAATGCATTTGGTTCTTCTTCGGGATTTTTGGCTCCATATATCGGAGGTTTTGACTGGGCATTTTTAAAAGGGATTCGCGTGACAGATGTGAGTCCTTACTATATCTCACAGGCCACTGAGCGCATTCCCCATATTATTTTCGTTATGTTCCAGTGTATGTTTGCGGTGATTACTCCTGCCCTGATCATTGGAGCCTTTGCCGAACGGATGAAGTTTCGCGGATTTCTGATTTTTTCGCTATTATGGGCAATCTTCGTTTATAATCCGGTCGCCCATTGGGTATGGTCAGCTGACGGATGGCTGAACAAGCTTGGTGCCCTTGATTTTGCAGGAGGAACCGTTGTGCATATTAATGCAGGTATTGCAGCCCTGGTAACAGCCATCCTTCTTGGCAAAAGAAAACTCCCTAAAGGCCAACATATTACCCCTCCTCATAATATTCCGTTTGTGGTCATTGGTGCTGCAATGCTTTGGTTTGGATGGTTTGGTTTCAACGCCGGAAGCGGATTGGCTGCTGATGGTCTTGCTGCAAATGCATTTCTTGTCACTCACATTGCTGCTGCAGCTGCTGCACTCTCTTGGGTATTACTTGACTGGTTCAGTAACCGGAAACCAACCGTTGTCGGTATTTCGACAGGGGCAGTGGCCGGTCTTGTGGCTATCACGCCTGCTGCCGGGTTTGTGGATGTGAGCGGCGCTATAATAATTGGACTCCTGGTTTCTGTCATGTGTTTCTATATGGTTAGCGTTGTGAAGCGTAAACTTGGTTATGATGACTCTCTTGATGCCTTTGGAGTTCATGGAATTGGTGGAATCTGGGGAGCTATCGCTACCGGACTTTTCGCTACACCAGTGATTCAATCTGCCTACAGCGGAGCATTTTACGGAAATCCAAAACAACTTGTTATTCAGTTAATTGCTGTAGTTGTGACCTTGATTTATTCGGGTGTTCTTACGGCGGCAATTTTTAAGATCGTTGAGAAAACATTGGGAATCCGGGCCACTGAGGAGGAAGAGGTATCGGGTCTTGATATTACCCAACACGATGAAATTGCCTATAATGAAGCCGATTAGCTTAAAATTCAATTAAAACAAAAAAGCCGGATTTTCCGGCTTTTTTGTTTTAATTGAATTTTGTCATAGTAGTTTTTTGTCCACTTTAGATTGAATATTCGCCTTTGGATACAAGCAATATTTTAATTTACTATTTTTCCCCCATCAGTACTTTTTTAATTCACCAACTAAATAAAACAACAATGCAATCTACCAAACTTAATGCGGGGTGGCGAACAGGAACCATTTTTTTAGTCGGAATTTCTCTTTCGATAGGGTGGGGAATCAGGGGTAATTTTGGTCACGAATATGGTGCCGAATTTGCAGGCTGTCTTGCTGCAATCGCCGTAGCAATCTTATCTGGTCGGGAGGACTGGCGCAGCAGGGTCCCCTATTTTGCTTTTTTTGGAGCACTTGGATGGGGATTTGGCGCTTCGCAATCTTATATGCAGGTGATCGCCTATACCGATAGCGGACATACCATTTCGCAATGGTATGGTTACATGGCCCTCTTTTTTATTGGATTCATGTGGGCCGGACTTGGTGGGGCCGGGACAGCATTTGCCGCTGTTGCCCCGAGAGACCGATTGGTAAATATTTTTAAACCGTTTATGTTTATCATAGGCGCCTCAGTGTTATTAACCTTGATTGAAGATCCAATTGCCAAATGGCTTCAGCCCGGAGCTGGATTCGATGACACCTGGTCACGCCATAAAAACCCGCTCTACTGGTTCGATGCCTACTATCTTCACGCATTCTTTGCCCTTCTTGGTGCCGGAGCATATGATCTTTATGAACGACGCGGAGCGCTAAACCGCATTTACCTCCCGTTTTTTGCAGTTGGAGGTGCCCTGGCCGGAGGGATTATTCAGCTGTTACTTGGAGCTGCCGGACTCGACAGAATGTTGGCCTCAGCTTTGACCTATCCCCAGGGTGATCCAACCTATTTAAACCCCGCTACAGGTAAACCAGCCTTTGAGGTTACCAATTTTCTGAATAACTGGCCACAATGGTTTAGCGATTATCCTCAGCATATCGGTTGGGTAATAGGTACAATTCTTGGAATAACCACCTATTTTATTATATTTGGAAAATTTAGAAATGGCTCTTCCTTATTCGTTTACATCGGGGGAGGATGGCTGATCTCCTTTTTAGCTTTGCCTGTTTTAGCTGGAAACCTGTTTGCTCAATATGGAGGATTAAGGATGACGCCGCCCCGATCTGACGATTGGGCAGGTATTCTTGGTGTGTTTATTGGAACCAGTATCTGGATGTGGAGGAACAAGCTCAAACCGGTGGCGGTAGCTTCACTGGTTAGCGGAATAATAGGAGGTCTGGGATTCGCCGGGATTCAATGGCTTAAGCAACTGTTAACCTCGTTTGGCAGTCCACGTATTTTAGAGTATAAAGGGATTCTTCCAGGCAGTGACTCTTTCAAATCGATCGTTTCCCATTGGGCTAACTGGCAGGGTCAAAATTGGCACAGTTTCCTGGAACAGAGCTATGGGTTTGTGAATGGAGTTGCAATTGCAGTCGCTCTGGCCTTTATTGCTTCTCGCGTTAAGATCCATTCCGACGAGGAGGAATCTGCCGAGATCTCAAAATGGCGTTGGACCAGAGCCTTCTCTGTATTGTTGATTTTGCTTGGATTAACCTATTTTAATGTTGTTAAAAATGTGGAGGTCTGGAGCAGTCAGCTTAATCCGGCTGTCTGGACGCAGACCATTATCCATGCCAATGGTTCAAAAGAGGTGGCTCCGGCGTTATGGGACTTCCCCTTTCTGGGAAGACTTCCGGGTATCGATTTCCTGAATATGACTCCATATTCCTGGTTTACATTTACCTGGGGACTACTTACCCTGGCCTGCATTATTATTGTCATTCGTCATTATCGTTCCCCATTGCCAATTATTCCCAAAAGCTCTCTGGCGAAAGGGCAGCTGATCTTCCTGATCCTTTTGTGGATAATGGTAATTGCCAATTTCGAAAGGGCACTGACCGGATGGGGTCCCAGCCGGTTGCTCACCGAATGGGTTATCATTCTGAACGCTATTATTGCCACGGTTCTCGTCCTTCTGCTACCGCGTGATGAAGAAATGGTGGTAATCCGGGAGGAGGAAAACTATCAGATACTTTACAAACGGCTGTGGATCAAAGCGATTGGTATATTATTAATTTCAAGCACTTTGTTTCTGGTCACCAACCGTCTGATTTATCATTATCCCGATTCCAATACACTGAATTATTCATCCCAGTCACATACCCGGTTTGGTCCGAATGCGAGCTGGCGTACCAAGCCAAATCTAAAAAATGCGGAGGAACACCGGTAGCATTAATCCAAATGTATTTTTGTTAGAATTTTCAACGATGGAAGAAAAAAGTACAATCAGGTTCAGAATTTTCTGAAACTTCAAATTAAGAAAAATTTTCTCTCTTGTTGGATGTTGTCTCCCATCAGAAAATGAACTTTGTGCTGATAAAGTGAGTAAGAATTTAGCTGCTCTAATCAAATTTTCCGACGGTTCGACTATTCCAGGCATATCTGTAGAGTTTTATACAGACAGGAATAATCTTTTTCTTTTTAATGAATTATATTTCATTACCCAAAATTGTCAGATCGGGAACAGCTACTATCTTTAAATCTTCAATTGCAAAGATTAAACAATTAAACTATTTTCGAAATGACAAAAGTACAGGAGCTTGCAAAAATGATTGACCATTCAATCCTTCATCCCAAAATGACCGATAAAGATTTGGTCAGAGAGTGTGCAATAGCGAAAAAGTACGGGGTGGCATCTGTTTGTGTAAAACCGTATATGGTGAAACAGGCCAAAGAATTGCTTAAAGAATCTGATGTTTTTGTAGGTTCTGTGATTGCTTTTCCGGCTGGGAATTCAACCATTGCAGTAAAAGTCTTCGAAGCCGAAACCGCCTGCAAGGATGGTGCCGTCGAAATTGATATGGTTATTAATATTGGTAAAGCACTTCAGGGCGATTGGATTTACATCGAAGAGGAGATCAAATCGATAACAGAATCGACACATCGCCATGGGGCAATAGTAAAAGTGATTTTTGAAACTGATTATATCACTAATAATCAAGATATTATCAAATTGTGCGAAATATGCACCAGTCTTGGAGCTGACTATGTCAAAACCTCATCCGGTTTTGGTTTTGTGAAGGGTGGTGATGGTAAATATGATTATACCGGAGCCACAATTCCAACCCTGATCCTGATGCGGCAACATTCCGGACCAAACGTAAAAGTAAAGGCTGCAGGAGGGATTCGTACACTGGATCAATTGATTGATGTAAAAGAAGCAGGTTGTGCCCGGTGCGGAGCAACTGCTACCTCCGCCATTATGGAGGAGGCGATTATCCGATATGGAAATGAATAGCAGGTTTATGGTTTTCAAATAAGAATAAAAATATTTCTGATGGAAAAGCCAACCAAACTAACGCGCCGCCGATTTATTGCCCTGTCCTTGTTGGGAACAGGCGGTATGTGCCTGCTTAGCCGATGCATGAATCCTCCCCTTTCACCATGGCTCTTTATTACTGTGCGGGAAGCGAATTTGCTTGATGCATTAGTGGAACAGATCATTCCGAGCGATGAATGGCCCGGTGGTCGTGATGCAGGAGTTACCAATTATATTGACCGGCAATTGGCTAGTCATTATGCACGTTTACAGGAGGCCTATCGGAAAGGGTTACTGGCAATTCAGGAAACCTGCACTTCCAGATTTCAAAAGCGATTTGAGGATCTTCCGTTTGATGATCAAACCAAATTCCTTAAAATCATGGAAGCCGGGAAAATGGATGGGGCTCAATGGGCAAATGGGTTCGATCGGCTCTTTTTTCGCATGATCCGCGATCACTCGATGCAGGGATTCTATGGAAGTCCGCGGCATGGGGGGAACAAAAACAACGTCAGTTATAAAATGATGAAGCTCGATTATCCGGTAATCATCGGTCAAAACCGATACAATCATAAACCCGATGGGAAATAAACATGTAAATGCCATAGTGGTCGGTGCCGGGGCAGGTGGCGGGATCGTTGCTAAGGAGTTGAGCCTGGCGGGGCTCTCGGTTGTGCTTTTTGAACGGGGCTGTTGGGCAACCTATGACGATTCCGATACCGACGAGTTGCGGTCACAACGGACCACCGTTCTCGGCAACGGATATGGACCTGATGATTTGCGCTATAAACGGGTAATTGAAAACAGTGACGGTAGTACAACGATTGTCCGGCCCAGCGAAGGCGGCTATAATAATGTGGCAGCCTGTGTGGGCTCTGGAACTGTAAGCTATGGCGCCATGGCCTGGCGGTTTATGGAGGAAGATTTTAAATTGAAAACCACCTATGGATCCATTGAAGGCTCAACCCTTGAGGATTGGCCAATCACTTACGATGATCTCGAGCCCTGCTATGAAAAGGCTGAATGGGAAATCGGTGTTGCCGGGGATGATAGTCAGAATCCTTTTGCACCACCCCGCCGCAAACCTCAGCCAATGCCACCGTTTTCGCACAATAAAGAAGCAAAATTGCTGTATGATGCCGCCAAAAGATTAGGTTATCATCCTTTTCCTCTTCCAATGTTGCGTAACTCGGTTCCTTATCATGGCCGCCCGGCCTGCATTCGGATGCGAACCTGCTGTGGTTTTGCATGCCCTGTAAATGCCAAGTGCGGAACCCACAATACGGTGATTCCAATAGCAATTGAGAGTGGGAACTGTGAGTTGCGCATCAATTCGGTAGTCAGCGAAATAGTAGTAGACGATCATGGTAAAATCATCGGTGTTAGCTATTTCGATGAAAAGAACAACAAAAAAACACAAACTGCAGATCTTGTCGTAATCTCAGCCTCAGCAACCGAAACGGCACGGCTGCTCCTGAATTCCAAATCGAAATTTTTCCCAAAAGGGATCGGAAATGAATATGACTGGGTTGGACGTAATCTTCAGGGACATGCCTACACCGGGGCATACGGGATTTTTGAGGAAGAAGTCTATGACGATCTGGGTCCTGGCGCCTCGGTGGCGATAAGTGATTTCAATCACCACAACCCTGGAATTATGGGAGGAGGAGTGCTTTGTAATGAATTTATCCGTATGCCGTACCTGTTTGCAGGTGTCCGTCCACCGGGTGCGGCCAGATGGGGCAGGGAGCATAAAGCATTTCAACGGCTTAATTACAAGAGGGTTGCCCAGGCTGTCGGACCATACCAGGAGATCCCAAAATTTGAATCCAGGGTGGTAGTCGACCCGGTAGTCAAAGATTTCTGGGGAATTCCGGTAGTCCGGTTATCAGGTTCCCGGCACGAAAAAGATGTCGAAGGGTGCAGGTTCATGTCTGAAAAGGCAGAGTTGTGGCTGAAAGAGGCAGGGGCTTTTCAAACATGGCAATCTGTCGGCGGGGGAAAGGGGTTGAGCGGAGGTCAGCATCAGGCTGGAACATGCCGGATGGGTAATGATCACAGGACTTCTGTGACAGACAAATATGGAAGAATTCACGATGTACCAAATCTATTTGTTGCAGACGGAAGTTTGAATGTCAATAATGGTGGTTTTAATCCTGTGTTGACAATCATGGCTTTAGGCTTTCGCGTTGGAGGATATATAGCCAATGAATGGTTAAAAGGAAACCGATTCAAGTAAACTCCAAAAATGATTATGAACCGAATATCCAAAATTGCACTTTTTTCTGTTACCTCAGTAGTAATAATCGGTACAGTCATTTTCGGTTCTTTTTATACCTGGTGGAACAAGGCAACACCGGTAAATACCTGTGCCTCATGCCATGAAATAGGGCGTTATGTAAGCTCGCAGGTAAAATCGGTTCATCGAAATTTAAAATGCGAAGAGTGTCATGGTACTGCACTGAGTAACGGGTGGCACAGTATGGAAGAGAAAGGGATGATGGTAGTTAACCACCTCAAAGGCAAGAAGTCAGAGAATATAAAAATGAGTGAGAAACAGTTACTGGAGGTAATAGACCAGTGCAGGCGTTGCCACTCATCGGAGTATGCTATGTGGACTTCAGGTGGTCATTCTGTTGATTATCAGCATATATTTTTAAATTCTAAGCATAACTCAACTGAACAAATCAATTTCGACTGCCTGCGCTGTCATGGGATGTTTTTTAAGGGGAGTGTCGGTGATTTGGTCGAACCACTCACGATCAAAGGGCCATGGAAACTGAAGAATGCAACAATGGCCGCCATTCCGGCCATTCCTTGCATGACATGCCATCAGATTCATCAGGATGGAATGCCCCAAACCAGACCCGATTACTCAAATCCAGATAAAACCTTTTATCAAAGGGAGAGTACCGCTTCGATCGTGTATTTTTACGACAGGCATGAAAAATCAGATTATCCGGTTGCAGAATTACCCAGGTTAAATTTATGGGAGGGGGAACGAAAAGTTAAAGTTTCTGACGATCTGATCATGCGAAATTGTGTTCAGTGTCATGCTCCGGATGCGCAACACCAGGCCGGAACAGGAGACGACAAAACACCGCGGGGAGTGCACGAAGGATTAAGTTGCACCGCCTGTCATCAGCCTCACAGCAACAGTGCGCGGAATAGTTGTACACTCTGCCACCCCGCTGTTTCAAATTGTAAAATAGATGTAACCAAAATGAACACGAGTTATGCCGATTCAAAAAGCCCGAATAATATCCATTTTGTTTCGTGTAAGGATTGCCACAAGGGTGAAAAACTGAGGATCACGACCATAAATTGACAAACCCAATAAAAATAGTTTCAAAAATCAATACTTCAATAACATCACTGCCATTTTGGGGACAGGATTTTCCCGGTGACTATCTTCCTGGTTGATATCGCATTGGCATTGATCCTGAATACCAATGGTACCCCTGAAGTTAGGCAGCCTATCAATTGAGGAAAATTCTCCTTCCACGGAGCCGGAAAAGGTTTGAGTAGAGGCTTTGGTACCCGCATTGGTTGACCGTTATAATGGCAAAGAGGGCTCTTTTATTATTAAACTCTGACTTTCTCAGAAGAAGGAATTTTTTGTCACTTGTTTCGCTTAGGGTTCTTTTCCTGTATCCGCCACCTTTTATCCGCTCAAAGGTGATCAGCGAATATTTTAATTTTTCACTTTGATTCAGCGGTGAAATTATCCATTCGATTTCCCATCCTTTACGCGATTTGGAAACGCTGATTTGGGTTGGAACCTGAAGAGCCTTGTCAATCTGTGTTTTATATCTGAAATTGAGCGAGTCAGCCAAAGACCTTTTTTCAGCCAATATCGTGTTCTCGGGAACGGATCCAGGTTGGCATAAAGATAATTGCTTTTGATCTGCAATTGCGACCTGTGCATTGGTCTGATTTCCAGGTGCTGGTGGCAACAGATCAAGTGTGAGTTCATTTAAAACTGATTCCGAAAGTTTGGTCAGATGAGAGGCAGAGTAGAGAGCAAATCCACCCACATTCCCGAATTTCCTTAAGATCTTAATTTGCTCGTTGATCTCTTTGGGGTTTTCAAAAACCTTATCTGCGCCGGTTGATTTGAATAGGGCCTGCCCGATATAGAGTGATTTACCAAAACAATGGTCGTTCCACCATTTTACAAGAGCTGAAAAATCGCCAAACCGGTTTCCTTGTTCCCAGTATAATTGAGGAATGACGTAGTCAACCCAACCGTTTGAGAGCCATTTATAAACATCAGCATATAAATCGTCGTATGAAGTGGTCCCCCTCACGCCAGGAGATCCGTTCAGGTCATCTTTTTTACTCCTCCATATTCCAAAAGGGCTGATTCCCAGTTTAACGGAAGGTTTTACGGCATTGATGCTGTCGTGGATCGTGGAGATAAACTGATTGATATTTTCGCGCCGCCAATCACCTAACCTATTAGGATAAAAGGATTTCCCATATTGCCGAAAAGTTTTCTGGTCCGGAAATTGAATCCCCGAGACAGGATAAGGGTAAAAATAGTCGTCAAAATGTACCGCATCAATATTGTATCTGCGGACTACCTCCATGATCACCTTAATGATATGATCTCTGACGAGGGGAATTCCCGGATCGAGGAAAAGTTTATGCTCATATTCGTGGACGTACTGAGGGTGGTTGGCGGCAAAACTCCTGGGATCGAGTCTGTAAAATCCTACATTTCTTACCCGGAATGGATTAAACCAGGCATGAAGTTCCATCCCTTTGGCATGGCAAAGCTCAATGGCATAATCCAGTGGATCGAAGGCAGGAGAAGATGGTTTACCTTGTTTCCCGGTCAGGAAATAGGACCATGGTTCGGTTTCAGAGTGATAAAACGCATCGGAAGCAGGACGTACCTGGAAGATTACGATATTCAGGTTAAGCTTTTTAATGCGATCAATCAGAACCTTTAATTCATTTTTTTGTGCCTCCACGGGGAGTCCGGGCGCCGATGGCCAATCGATATTATTGATCGTGGCAATCCAAACCCCCCTGAACTCTTTGTCTGAATGATTCTGAGCAATGTTGTTATTGATGAACCAGATTGAAAAAACGAATAATAATATAAGTGACGTGTTATATTTTTTATACATCCTTCAAAAGTAGTATCAATTAAATAGTGAAAATCCTTCACAAATTTATCAGGGATAATACTTTACAAAGGCTTCCATCGCTTCGTATTCAGCCATACCAAGCTCATCGTATAATCGCGCGGTGGCGCGGTTGCGCTGCTCTGCTCGTTCCCAGAATTCCCGGTCATCTTCCCCCATAAACATGGCACCCTCCTTTTGCGATTGATGTCTCAGGATGGCTTCACGCTTTCTGGTAAGTTCAATCGGACTAATAGGAACTGCCATTTCAATTTCGTCAGCTTCCCATTCAGCCCAGGCTCCTCTGTAAAGCCAGACCCAGCAATTTTTCATCCACTCTTTTTGCTTTACCTGTTCCAAAGCAATGAAGATTGCATCGAGGCATACCCGGTGCGTTCCATGCGGATCAGCCAGATCACCGGCAGCAAATATCTGATGCGGTTTTACCTCCTCGAGTAGTTCAATAATCAGATTTACATCATTTTCACTGATAGGAAGTTTAAGTTTTAATCCTGATTCGTAAAAGGGGAGATCAAGAAAATGAATGTTTGATTCAGGGATTCCGAAGTAACGCAGTGCGGAGCGTGCTTCCATTCTTCGGATCAAACTTTTAACTTTCTTTAGCTCAGGAATATCCACCATGTTCTCTTTCTTGTTTTTAATAAAGGAGAGAACTTTTTGCTCCTGAGCGGACGCCTTTTGGTTATTCTCATCGTAGTAGCCGATATATTCGTGGTGAAAATCGAGGAACCGTGTTACATACTCATCAGAAACAGCATAATTTCCCGATACCTGGTAGGCAACGTGAACGTCATGACCTTGTTCCACCAACCGGAGTAATGTTCCACCCATCGAAATTACATCATCGTCGGGATGGGGACTGAAAATAACAATCCTTTTGCGGGCTGGTTCTGCACGTTCAGGCCTGAAAGTATCCTCAACCCCCGGTTTTCCCCCCGGCCATCCGGTAATGGTATGCTGCAAGTCATTAAATACCTTGATGTTTAATTTATATTGAGCACCTGCAATTGCCAAAAGATCACTTAACCCATTGTCGTTGTAGTCTTTCCCTGTCAGCTTTAAGATCGGTTTTTTAGACATGCCGCAGAGCCAAAGCACGGCTTTCCGGACTAACCGGTCATCCGTCCAGTCGAGACTGTCCAAAAGCCATGGAGTTTTAACCCTCTTCAACTGAGCCGAAGCACTGCTGTCGAGAATGAACTTGGCATTATCATGAAATTGGAGGAATGAGGCTGGAATGAGACTGTCCGGGTCATCTTCAACTGCTTTCTGGATTACCTTTGCCTTATACTCACCAAAAGCAGTTAAGATAATCTTTTTGGCACTTAATATGGTGTCTATCCCAATCGTTATTGCCCGGCGGGGAACATTCCCGATTCCCTGAAACTGATTTGCATCCTCCTGGCGTGTTACTGTATCAAGTGTAATAATACGGGTTCTCGTATTTCTTCCGGATCCGGGTTCATTAAACCCAATGTGACCGGTTCTCCCTATGCCAAGTAAAATCAAATCAAAACCACCTGAAGACTCAATTTTTTTCTCATATTCCCTGCAGTAGTCGTGGACGGTTTCAAGAATAATTGTTCCATCCGGAATATGAATATTCTCGGGAAGAATATCAATATGGTTAAACAAATGGGTCCGCATATATTGGTGATAGCTCTGAAACGAATGAGAGGAGATGGGGTAATATTCGTCGATATTAAAAGAGACCACATTTTTAAAACTTAGCCCCTCTTCCCGATGACGCCTGACTAATTCCCCGTATATTCCAATCTGCGTAGATCCTGTTGCCAGACCAATCACACACATCTTCCCTTCCTGTTGCTTTTCCTGAATCAATTCTGCAATTTCGGCAGCTACTGCAACGGAGGCCTCCGAACTTTCTGCATAAATATAAGTCGGAATTTTTTCATATTTCGTTAACATATCCCGATGGGTAAGGTTAGTGGGAAGATAGGATAAGTAGTTGTCAAAAATCGGATTATTACTCTGTAATTTGATTGAGAGATCCATAATTATCTGATTTGTTTTGATAATAAAGATAATAAATTAATTCATTGATGTTGCGAAACTAATAAAAATATTTAATAAAACGCACCTGATTTATACCTGCGGATGATATGTTCAATCATTACATTCTCTTCAGGTTCATATCTTGAATTCAGATTAGCTCCTGCCATAAACGCCATAGATTGCCAAAACAAGGCATTGAACCCTCCGCGATACGACCTGATCAAATCATAGGGAGTCTTTCCTGTTTCCCGGTGAATCAGTTTTAACAGCAACCGACCCTGGTGTGCATTCAGGGTTTTAAGTGTGTCTAAATAAGTCTTATAGACATATTTCTGGTACCACTTGATGTAAACCTTTCTTTTTGCCTGATCAGAATAATTGTTTTCGAATTCAGCGTTGACAATTTTCAGCTCACTGCTTACGATCAAAGCGAGGGGATAGGTTTTCAAAACATCCGCTTCAAGTTGATTATATTTTTTCTCCTCCTTTTTGTTTTTAAACGAATACAAACCAACCATTTCAATCGTACCCAGATTCACATGGAGAATACTGTCATGGGAAGGAAAGTTAAATCCATTGAAGGATCCGGCCTTCTCGGCAGCTTTTTTCCTGTCAGGTGTTTCGGACTGCTTAACCTGCGCATAAAGTGAAGAGTTCCACGATATAATAAGGAATAGGATCAGATTCGCCGTTTTAATCATATATCCTACGTTATTACCATTCTGTTTTTATTCTATCTCAAACGCTTTTCCTTTTAACTGAATTGTACTTAATACCGAATTATTATTCGGAACTTTGCCATCAACCGCGATTTCGAATGTCCCTGGTTCGACCAGTTGCCGGGCATCGGAATTTGTTATTGCGAAATCTTCAGGATTCAGGGTAAAGGTTACCGTTTGTTTTTCCCCTTTCTTCAGTTTGATCCGTTTAAACCCCTTCAGGGCGATATTGGGAACTATCCAATGGGTTGTCTTATTAGAGATGTAAAGTTGGACGACCTCTTCACCATCCATTTTCCCGGTATTCTTAACATTGACAGTTACACTAATTGGGAAATGGGTTTCTGTGGTTTCTATTGCCCCTGTTGTTTTCAGGTTACTATATTCAAAGGTAGTATAGCTCAATCCATAGCCAAAGGTATAAAGCGGAATCCCTTTAAAATAACGGTATGTTCTACCCTGCATGTCGTAATTCGAGAATTCGGGAATGTCTTGAACTGATTTATAAAATGTCACAGGCAATCTTCCGGAAGGATTAATTTCGCCAAATAGCATCCGGGTCAGAGCTGTTCCTGTTGTTTCTCCGGGATAGAAAGCCTGGACAATTGCCGCAAGATTCTGATCTTCCCAGTTCATTGCCATTGCACTTCCGCTAAAGTTTACATAGATAACGGGCTTGCCTGTTTTAAACAGATCTTTGAGCAAATCTTCCTGTATCTTCGGAAGATTAATGTGGGTGCGATCACCATGCGAAAAGCCATCGATCACAAGAGGCATCTCTTCCCCCTCGAGTTCTGCCGAAATACCCCCGCAGAATATAATTACATCTGATTTGGCTGCGTTATCCAGCGCTTCCTGTCGGAAATTCCGTGATGTGTCTGTCCAAGACAGCCTCGCTGACGGTTCAATAGTATTATTATCAGGTGTTTTCACAACCCTAAGTTCAGCTGTAATTTCATATTTTTTCCCTTTTACCAGATCTACCGGTGTTGTCCCGATGATTTTATTATTGATCGAAAGCTTTAAATTTCCGCCGAACTGATAGGTTCCGGAATGGTCAGGGATTAGCAGTCCACTCCAGCGAACTGAAAAATGATCTTCAATAAGGTCGTTAATTGGAGACTTTACCCAATAAAAATCGATATTTGGATCAATCCGGACTTTCCGGGGTGTTCCTTCAAATTTTGAATTGGCAAAATATTCTGCTTTTAATCCCCTTACTAATTTTCCATCCTGGTTGTGGAACAGATTCTCAGGATCAATAATTGCATGGTCGGTATAGACTCCGGGAACAATTGGACACCCCGGCGTGTAAAGAACCTGCTTTGCTCCAAGCTTTTCGCGCAAGGCCTGAAGTGGCGTAACAGGGTGAATAGGCTGGCCATTATAATTGCCGATCAGGATTGAAAAATTGTTGGCATTTGGTCCGATCAGGGCAATTTTATTCAGTTTTTTGAGTGGAAGAATTCCGTCGTTCTTAAGCAATACCAGTGACTTCTCGGCGGCTTCCTGCGAAAGTTTCAGATTTTTCTCTGAGCCAACTGCCGAATAGGGAATTTTTGACCAGGGAACCATTTCATCCGGATCAAACATTCCAAGCATAAATCTTGCCCGGTATAACCTTTTAATTGAAGTGTTAATATCACTTTCATTGATCATTCCCACCCGAATGGCCGAATCCAGATTGTTGACCAGAAAACTTCTCCCCTCCTCGCAGTTAATGTCGGTACCTGATGAGAGAGACCAGCCCCAGGCTCTGGTAGAGGTTGGAACGGAATGATGACCAATTTTTGTGAAGAAATCGGAGATCGCCCCGCAATCGGAAACGACATATCCGGTAAATCCAAAACGTTTTCGGAGGATTGAGCTCAGCAATATATCGTTTCCACAGCAGGGTTTGTCGCGGAAGCGGTTGTAGGCACACATTACCGATTGAACATTGGCATCTTTGATCACGGCTTTGAAGGCCGGAAGATAGGTATCGTAAAGATCGCGGTCATTGACGTAGACATTGTCAATATGGCGCGAGAATTCCGGTCCGCTGTGAACTGCATAATGTTTGGCCGTGGCAACAGTTTTCAGGTATTTGGGGTCGTTTCCCTGAAGTCCTTTGACAAAGTTGACAGCCATACGCCCTGTTAGATAAGGATCCTCCCCATAGGTCTCCTGACCGCGTCCCCAGCGTGGATCCCTGAAAATATTTATATTTGGTGTCCAGAAGGTGAGTCCGGTGTATATGCTTCTGACCTTATTGGATAAAAAATAATTGTGTTTAGCCCGCGCCTCATCGCTGATGGCATCTGCAACCCGAAACATCAGGTTTTGATCGAAGGTGGCCGACAAACCGATAGCCTGGGGGAATACAGTAGCCTTTCCTGCTCTGGCTACGCCATGAAGGCATTCATTCCACCAGTTATAGGCAGGTATCTCCAACCGGTCAATCGGAGCTGCCCCGTTAAAAAGCTGGGTTACTTTCTCCTGAAGAGTCATCCGGGATACGAGATCTTCAACTCTTTCATCTATTGTTAATTGTGTGTTTTTGTATGGCAATGCTGCCGGTTGCTGACCAATCGCCATCCGTGGAGCCAGAAAGATGGATAATCCTGCCAACATAAGNACTTGTGCTCTCATATCGTTTTATTTGTTTGGGTGATTTTCTTTATTTCAGTTACCGAAGGTCCGATTTAATTTATATTCTGCGTCAACGCCAGAAGTCGTTTGATTGGAACTCCGGTAGCGGGCCAAATATTTTGTACAAACCTACCCAACAATATCCGGATTGCCAAAACAGGTTGTGACAAATAGTGGGATAAAGTGCAAAATCAGACTAATTAAACTATTTGAAGCAATTCTTTAACCACTGAGTGGTTACCGGTGTGAGGGTCTGCCTCATCTGCAATATTTAAACCGTAACACGGTAAATGCACAAATGGTTTATTATGAATAATTTTGTCCGAACAATCAGCCAACCGGACAATCAGTCAACCGAACAATCAGCCAACAAATCCTTTGGCCTACCAGCCTAACAGCCTTCAGCCTAACAGCCTATCTTACCCCCCTGACATTCATTCTTATCCCATATACTGATTTTACAGCTGTAATAAAAAGTAAATGACGATCTTTTCCTCCAAAACATACATTGGTTGTCCAGCTCTCTTTGGTTGGGATTTTTAATACCAATTCCCCTTTTGAATTGAAAACTGTCACACCGTTCCCGGTCATATAGATGTTCCCTTTATTGTCAATGGTCATCCCATCGGAGCCTTGTTCCACAAAGAGCTTTTTTTCTGTGAGGCTTCCATCTTTATTAATCTTAAAATGCCAGGTTTTATTTCCTCTGATATCTGCTACATACAGGTATTTCCCATCGGGAGTACCGACAATGCCATTTGGTTTTTTAAAATCACCCGCAACTTTGACCAGTTTTGAAGCGCCAGGGGCAAGATAATAAACGTTTTCACCCTCCATCTCAGACGTCTGATGGTCCCACCAGGTGCGTTTATAAAAAGGATCAGTGATGTAAATCCCCCCGTTTGGAGCAATCCACAGATCATTTGGTCCATTGAGTCGTTTCCCTTCAAAATCCTTGACGAGAACGGTTACCTTCCCGGCTGGGGTGATCGACCAGAGTTCATTCTTCTCATCTGAACAGGTGACCAGGTTCCCCTTATGATCAAAGTGCATTCCGTTGGCTCTCCCAAAGTTTTCGCCAAATAAAGATAATCTATTATCTGTCGACCATTTCATAATCCTGTTATTGGGTTGATCGCTAAAGAAGATGTTTCCCTTTCTGTCGCACGCCGGACCCTCTGTAAACTGAAAATCGCCAGCCAGTTTCTCAGGTATGGTTCCATCTGTTATTAACGCTTTCCTTCTGGTCCTGGTCTGGCCGTCAAAGGGGAGTAAACAAAGTATAATAATTATTAAAATGATTCTGCTGGCCAGGTAGCTGATAGGTATAATGGCAGCTCTTTCGGGCAAATCAAATGAATTGGATCTCATCTTTTATTTTAAGTTTGATTCAAAGTTGTCAATAATTATTCAATATTTAATAACTTTATTTTATAATTTTGGTCAGAGATATTTAATTAGTATTGATCAGGTTTTAACTTAATAAAATACGGCTATGAGTAAAGAGAAAAGTCCAACAAAGGATAAAAATAAGAAGGAACCCGAAAAAAATCTGAAAGAGAAAAGGGCTGAGAAAAAGGCAAAACGGGAAGGGAAAAGGTAGACGGAAAGTGTGAATAAAAATAAAACAGGTGAAATAAAATTGAAAAATCCGTACCTTTCAGTTTTTGTTAATACCCTTTAGCACTAATATTTTGCCTGATATTCTGATTATCACAGTAACGATGTATTTCATATGCCGGAAACGGTGTACCTTTGTCGCGAATTAAAACCGGATAAAGGTGATATTTGAGGAATTAAATTTAAACGATGCCTTACTCAAGGCATTGGCTGATCTTGAGTTTGTTAATCCTACTCCAATCCAGGAAAAGGCATTTCCGGTTGTTATGTCGGGAAAGGATGTGATTGGAATTGCCCAGACCGGAACGGGCAAAACATTAGCCTATTTGCTCCCGATTTTAAGGCAGTTCACTTATTCACGTCAGAAAGATCCACGGATATTAATCCTGGTTCCGACCCGTGAATTGGTTATTCAGGTTGTTGAGGAGATCCGGAAACTGACTGCCTACATGTCGGTGAGGGTTGTTGGTGTTTATGGCGGAACTAATATCAACAATCAAAAAGAGGAGTTATACGCAGGTCTGGACATTTTGGTGGCAACGCCGGGACGACTGGTGGATCTTGCCATGACAGGACTTCTTCGGTTAAAATCGATCCAGAAACTGGTGATTGACGAGGTGGATGAGATGCTCAATCTGGGTTTTCGTCCTCAATTGATCAGCCTGATGGAGATTATTTCTCCTAAAAGACAAAACCTTATGTTCAGTGCAACCCTTACTGAGGATGTGGATCAGCTGATATCCGATTTCTTTGCCAATACATCCAGGATCGAGGTGTCGCCGCATGGCACACCCCTTGAGAAAATTTCCCAGATCGTATATCAGGTTCCCAATTACAATACCAAGGTTAACCTTTTGGAGTTATTACTGCTTGAAAATATGAATTATAAACGGGTACTGGTTTTTGTAAACACAAAAAAAACGGCTGACCGTTTATTCGAAACCATCCGGACGAAATTTCCCGAACAGGTTGGGATTCTTCATTCCAATAAATCACAGAATTTCAGGATTAATGCCTTGAAATATTTTGAAGAGGGGATTTACAGGGTTCTTGTAACTACCGATCTCATCGCTCGTGGACTGGATATCAGCAATATTTCACATGTCATTAATTTTGAGATGGCTGAAACGGCCGGCGACTATGTTAACCGCATTGGTCGTACAGGAAGGGCAGATAAAGAGGGTGCAGCGATCTCATTTGTAACCGAAAAGGAAAAGGCTGAACTTCAGGATGCTGAAGCCCTGATGAAAATGGCTGTCCCTGTTGAGCCACTCCCTTCCAACCTTAAAATATCCCTGGAATATACTGAAGCGGAGAATCCAACAAATTTATTTGACAAACAGTATTACAAGGCTGATACAGCAATCAGGGGGTCGCAGGGAGCCTTTCATGAAAAGAAGGAGAAAAATAAAAAGATTAATCTTGGCGGACCGGGTACCAGAAATCCAAAATTCGGAGTCAAGAAAAAACAACCCGTAGCTGTTGTCAAACCCCCGAAATTTAAATTCTGATACCTGCCATTAGATGACAACTTCCCAGAAAAATAATCCGTTGCATGGCCTTACTCTTGAGATGATATTGAGTCAGTTGGTTAACCATTTTGGCTGGGAGGAGTTAGGTGATCGTATCCGAATTAACTGTTTTATCAGTGATCCGAGCATCGCTTCGAGTCTGAAATTCCTCCGCAAAACCCCATGGGCAAGAGCGAAAGTTGAGCAATTGTATCTGGATGCCCTTGCAGGAGTTAATAAAAAGTATAGAAAGATTTGATAAAGTGGGTTAATACCTGCCCGTAAGTATTTAGTATGTAAAATTGAAAGAATGGACCGTGCTTATCTCGAAATAATTTTTTTATGCGGATTGATTTTACAGATTATTCTCCTTTCCCCTTACCTTCAGGATTTTTTTCCACAAAAGTTTCATGATTATTTTAATAAAAGAGAACGGCTTTATCTAATATTTATTTGCATTGGATTCCAGCTGCTTCCGGTAATTTATATTTTATCTTCATGGTTTTCGTGGTTTGATTATAATTTGCCGAGGTGGACAGAATTTCCGGCTCTTTTCCTCTATTTTTTCAGCTATTGGCTTTTTATCAAAGCGTATACCGATTTAGGAAAATCCTGGTCACCAGGTTGGGGAATTAAGGAGGAGCATGTTTTGGTCACTTCAGGGGCATTCAAATGGGTTCGGCATCCGATGTATGCATCTTTTGTATCCATTGCCGTAGCTCAGATTCTGATGCTGCAAAATTGGTTGGTTGGTCCCTCTTTTTTGATTCTTGGTATCCCGTTTGTCAGATATCGGATTCAGCGCGAAGAGAAGGAACTCATCCTTCATTTCGGTGAGCACTATCTCGAATACCGGAAAAAAACCAAGGCTCTGCTACCTGAATTGAAAAATAGCTACATTGCACTGCTATTTAGAAAGATGAAGATTTTTTCCGGAAAAAATTATTTAATTACAGCCTTTAAATCACGTTTTGCCAGGGCACGGCGCATGGGCAGTAAATAATTTTTCGATCCCCGCTTTACATCGCATTTGCCTTTATAATGAATCAGGTATGTGCATTGCGTTGCCTGAACCGAATCGAGTTCACAAATTTCGATCAATGATTCAATAACATAGTCAAAGGTGTGATAATCATCGTTGTGGAGTTCCAATGTGCAAATATGATCCTTATCTGAATCTGTGGGTGAAATCCGATTTTTTTGCTTCTCAACACTCATGGCTTACAATTGTTTGCCGGTTTATTTTGCAGGAACCTCCTTCACTACCGATGCGACAGGTACTCTTTCCCCGTTTTTAAATGCCGCCAGAAACGCCCCTTTTACCCCTTCCATGATCAATTGATTTTTGAGGGTCGTGGCATCTTTATAAGTTGTGAAATTCCCGATCGTGTAAATTTCGTTATGCTTTTCGTCTGTGTATTTATCTATTTTCCTGAATTTCGACAACATCGCATACCTGGTTTTGAAGGCAGGAGTTAGTTTGCCGTTTTTAAATGAACCAATCTGGACCTTAAACACCACGACATCGTTATTTTCCGGAGAAATAACAGGTGTAAGCGCCTGTTGTTTCAGTGAATCGGGTTCTCCGGCAACAGATGGTGCATTCGTTGGGACTGTGGGTGTTACCGCCACTGCCTCAGGAATAATTTCTGCTTTCTTTTTCTCGTTCAGCAGTCGCTCACCACGGACTCTTTCCCGATCAGTGATTTCAGTTATGAACTCGGCCATTTTATCGGCACCTGATTTTTCCCAATAGGCTGATTCTTTAATTCTTGCCTGTTCAAAATACTTCTCACGATCGCGAAGTAACTGGTAAGATTGTTGCTCAGCCTCTACTATCCGTTGCACCAGGGCAAGCCGGGTAGTAACGCTGTTTGTCTCCTCGTGAGCTTTTCTAAGAATATCGGTATTGCTGACAATTGAGTCGTTCTTTCCGGTGGCAATCCATGCCTTTGTGAAAAGAATTTTAGCAGCCTCGCTTCTGAAATCGGTGATGCTGTGATAGGTCAGTTGACTGTTAATCTGAAAATTAAACCATTCTTTCTTAAGTGAATCGGGTATTGGGAATATCTTTTCATCCGGTTGCGGAGCCGGTACTTTGATGGTATCTACAAAAATTGTTTTGGTATCCCCCTTATCAACTTTAAATGGATTGATCTTTTTCATACAAAGATCAAAGTATTTATCGTATTCAAGTTCACGGCGCTCCTGCTTGCTCCCCTTGTATCTTTTGTAGAAGTCTAACGCTTCAGACCAGTTGCCTAAGGCATGAAAGTAATTTGCCAGGTAAAAATTTGCGTTGGCAGGGGTTTTATCAACCACCGCATTCAACAGTGCCTCCTTGGCAGCCGTTTCGAAATGATTGTTTTTTAATAAGGTAACTCCGTAATAATAGTTTAACATTGGATTATCAGGAGATTTATTGATGAGTTCTGTAAACAATGGCAGTGCTTTTTCATATTTTTTCTCATTAAAATAATCAATGGCAAGTTTTTCATTACCAACTATTTCCTGTGCTTTTGTGAGATTCGGAAACAGCAAACTCAGACCCGTGATGAGAATAAAGCAGATGCTCTTTATTGAAACGTTCATGACTTTGGATGCGTGAAATAATTTGGGATCAAAATTAACCATTTTAGTCAGTTATTATGGAGTTCAATATTTTTTTCTCTCTTTATTCAGTTCATTTCCGGCTCTTTTTTCTTTAATTTCGTATATTTGTAGGATAATGTAAACCAGATTTCCTGAGTTTCTTGCCTGTTCCCGATTCTTTCAGAAATGATTAACTGAGTGATTTTAAATTCAGGGACTGGCAAACTTTGTTTAGTGTGAGTTTGTTTTGCTTCAAATTTAAAAATATTAAGATATGCAAAATTTAGTTGAAGGAGTACCCGCTCCAGATTTTTCCGGAATCAACCAGGAGGGAAAAGTTATTTCACTTTCAGACCTTAAAGGGAAGAAGCTGATACTCTACTTTTACCCGAAAGATAACACCCCCGGATGTACCGCTGAATCGTGTAATTTGAATGACAATTATGAGTACTGGCTTTCAAAAGGGTATGAAGTAATTGGCGTAAGTCCCGACAGTGAGGCCTCCCATTTGAAATTCGCCCAAAAATTCGGATTTAAATTTAATCTGATTGCCGATACCGCTAAAGAAATTCTCCAGGCTTATGGTGTTTGGGGTGAAAAAATGAATTATGGCAAAACCTATATGGGTGTGATCAGGACTACATTTGTGATTAATGAAGAGGGAATCATTGAGAAAATATTCAAAAAGGTCGATACTAAAGAGCATACCAGTCAAATCGCGAAAGAGTTAAATATTAAGTAAATACATAAACAGAAATGGCAAAGGAAGATACGCAGAAGATCAACAGTGAGAAGTTGAAAGCCCTCCAGCTTACAATGGATAAAATCGAGAAGAGCTTTGGGAAAGGCTCGATTATGCGGATGGGTGATAAACCTGTAGATGATGTGCAGGCTATTCATTCAGGTTCAATTGCGCTGGATATGGCCATGGGAATCGGCGGTTATCCGAAGGGGCGGGTAATTGAGATTTTTGGTCCGGAATCTTCAGGAAAAACAACCCTTGCGATCCATGCTATTGCTGAGGCACAGAAGGTTGGCGGCATCGCTGCTTTTATTGATGCGGAACATGCCTTCGATCCGACCTATGCACAAAAATTGGGCGTGAATATTAATGAGCTGTTGATTTCACAACCCGATAACGGGGAACAGGCACTTGAAATTGCCGACAGCCTGATCCGCTCCGGTGCCATTGATATCATTGTGATTGACTCTGTTGCTGCATTGACCCCAAAGGCTGAGATTGAAGGTGAAATGGGCGAATCGAAAATGGGTCTTCAGGCCCGTTTAATGTCGCAGGCCCTGCGGAAACTCACCGGAAGTATCAGTAAAACCAAAACCTGCGTTATTTTCATCAACCAGCTGCGTGATAAAATCGGGGTTATGTTTGGAAATCCGGAAACAACAACCGGTGGTAATGCCCTTAAATTTTATGCCTCTGTCCGTCTCGATATCCGTAAAATCGGTCAGCTGAAAGACGGTGATGAGGTCCAGGGAAGTCATACCCGGGTAAAAGTGGTCAAAAACAAGGTTGCTCCTCCATTCCGCAAAGCTGAGTTCGATATCCTATATGGCGAGGGGATCTCTAAAATAGGCGAAATTATTGATCTTGGGGTTGAAATTGAACTCATTAAAAAGGCAGGATCGTGGTTTAGTTATGGCGAAACAAAGCTTGGACAGGGTAGAGAAGGGGTAAAATCATTATTGAAGGATAATCCGGAATTACTGGAAGAGCTTGAAGGTAAGATTATTGCAAATTATACACCGGCCCTGGACAAATAAATAAAAGACATTATCGAAAGAAATCTGAACCGGAAATTTTTGGGTTCAGATTTTTTTTGGACTTTTGTGTCCTGTGTTTTACCGGATAATCCGGCCATTTCCAATGGTGGAATAGCTGTTATTCATGGGAATGGATTCCTTAGAACAGGGGTGATATTTTGAACAAATAATGTACAGATGAAAATATTGAAATTTGGGGGAACTTCTGTTGGTTCTGCTGAAAATATAAAGAGGATAAGTGAAATAGTTCTTAATCAGCAAGAAAAGATAATTGTTGTGGTCTCTGCTTTGGGAGGAGTGACAGATTTGCTTGTTGGAGTGGCCCGCAAGGCCGCTTCGGGGATTAAACTGAATGGTGAACTCCTCGCAATCCGTGCACGCCATGAAGAGATCATTGAAACCTTGTTTGGCAATGAAGATGGTGTAAAAACGATTGATTCACTCAAACCGCTTTTTGAGGAACTTGAAAAAATTGTTCAGGGAGTTACCCTGATCGGGGAACTTACGCCTAAAACCTTGGATAAGATTCTCGGTTTTGGGGAACGGCTCTCTTCGTTGTTGATCAGCAATTACTTAAATGTTCCGTTAATTGACAGCATGTCGGTTATCAAAACTGACCGAAATTTTGGCAAGGCAAATGTTGATTTTGATCTCACCTATGAGTTAATTTCGGAGGCATGTTCAAAAGTGTTTCAGTTTGCCGTAGCTCCCGGATTTATCTCCTCTGCTGCTGATGGTTCGATGACTACCCTTGGCCGTGGAGGCTCAGATTATACGGCCGCACTTTTTGCAGCGGCTGTCAATGCAACTCAACTTGAAATCTGGACCGATGTGGATGGTTTTATGACTGCTGATCCGCGGGTGATCAGCAAGGCCTATACAATTCCTACGCTGACCTATTCGGAGGCGATGGAGTTATCCCATTTTGGTGCAAAGGTGATCTATCCGCCCACAATACTTCCGGTCTACCAGAAAAATATCCCGATTCATATTAAAAACACGATGAATCCCCTGGGTGATGGTACATTGATCAGCCAGTCGGAAACTACGGGTAAGGATCATCCGATTAAAGGGATCTCTTCCATTTCAGGAATTTCCTTGTTTACCATTCAGGGTTTGGGGATGGTGGGTGTCACAGGGATCTCCATGCGTCTCTTTGGAGCGCTGGCCAGGAAAGAGATTAATGTTATTCTTATTTCCCAGGCCTCTTCCGAAAACTCAATCAGTTTTGCCATTGATTCCCAGTTTTCGGAAATTGCCTACGAGGCGATATCCTTTGAATTTGAAAGGGAAATTGCCTCGGGAAGAATCAGCAAACTGACCTGCGAAAATGAACTTTCCATTGTAGCAATCGTAGGTGAGAATATGAAGCATTCCGCCGGAATTGCCGGAAAGCTTTTTCATACGATAGGAAAGAATGGAATAAACGTTGTGGCTATTGCCCAGGGAGCTTCTGAACAAAATATCTCATGGGTAGTTAAGAATTCCGATTTAAGAAAGACACTAAACGTGGTGCATGAGGCATTTTTCCTCTCACCATTTGTAGAGTTGAATATATTCCTGGTTGGGATCGGAACCGTCGGCCGTGACCTGCTGGATCAGATTGGCCGGCAACAGGAAAAATTAAAAAAAGAACACCGGCTCAAGCTGAAGCTCGCCGGTGTCGCGAATTCCAGGAAAATGGTTTTTGACCGCGAGGGAATCGATGTTTTAACCATTAAGAACAAAATCAATCAGTCAGAGGTCAAATCCGACCTGAAGGTTTTTTGCAGGACGATGGTTGAAATGAACATGTTCAACTCTGTTTTTGTTGACTGTACAGCAGACGAGAAGGTCGCAAATCATTACCTGTATGCACTTGAAAATTTTATTTCTGTTGTGGCAGCGAATAAGGTGGCCGCTTCATCGGAATACAGCCGATACCGGGAGCTCAAGGAGATGGCGGCTAAACATGGTGTCAAATTTCTGTTTGAGACCAATGTGGGCGCCGGCCTCCCGTTGATTTCAACCATTAACGATCTGATGCATTCAGGTGACCGTATCGTCCGAATTGAAGCGGTGCTTTCCGGAACACTGAATTATATATTCAATACCTTAAGCAACGACATTCCTTTCAGCAAGGCAGTCCGGTTGGCGAAAGAGATGGGATATGCAGAACCCGATCCGCGTATCGATCTGAGCGGGATTGATGTGATCCGTAAGTTGGTGATTCTAGCACGGGAATCCGGGTATCGTATTGAAAAAGAAGATGTTGAAAATAATTCATTTATTCCTCAGAAGTATTTTAATTCTTCGATGGAGGAATTCTGGAATACCATCAGCGAAATGGATGAAGAATTTGAGAAGCAACGTCTTCTCCTGGAATCCAAACGTCAGAAATGGCGTTTTGTTGGAGTGATGAACGAAGGAAAAGCCTCTGTATCGTTGGTGGTTGTGGATCCCGGACACCCGTTTTATGATCTTGAAGGAAGTAATAACATCCTGCTCCTTACCAGTGAGCGGTACAACGAATATCCGATGTTGATCAAAGGATATGGGGCAGGTGCAGCAGTTACCGCAGCCGGTGTTTTTGCCGATCTGATCAAGGTCTCAAATATTTAGTAATTTTGTAAATAATTAATAATGAAGCATATAATTATTCTTGGAGATGGGATGTCTGATCAGCCCGAGATTGAGCATGGCGGGTTGACTCCATTAATGGCCGCCCGGATACCTAATATTGACCGCCTCGCTAAGTTGGGGAGATCCGGTTTATTAAAAACAATTCCCGAAAGGCTCCATCCTGGAAGTGAGGTTGCCAATCTCGCGGTTCTGGGATACG
>TBL_comb47_HYPODRAFT_10001028_pt1 | contig 36764 bp, 31 predicted proteins | sample TroBogypolimnion_40_FD_10682 | JGI IMG/M metagenome (IMG submission 10682)
GGTTGAAACACATGAAATTATTCCCGAAACAGAAGATGAAATTAGAAGATTTAATGAAGCGCTCAACAGAAGGCAGGCCAGGCTTAAGCTACTTTAATTTTTTTTATTTTGTTGTTTCATTTTTTATTTTAACTGCAAGCGCGAATTTATACAGCCAAACCGTAATAAACAGTTTTTGCTCGTTTAATAAATTTTCCGTTAACCGCGATGCCGAAAAAATCTTCACACTCGATTTTGACGGTAACGGGCAGACTGAATTCCTTTTATATTCTCCCCGGAATAAAAATATAACCTTGCAGAAAAATTTTCTGCAAAATGGGAAACCTTCTCCCATTATGCAAACTTCTCTTATTTCAATTTCAGACATTAAACCGGTTGTGTTATTGAACAGGAAAGAGATACAATATTTTACAGTCTCGCGTAAGGAACGAAAAGCCTATCTTCTTTCTATTGCCAAATCAGGTTCGGTCAGGATTCTTTCTACCTACAAGTTCGATTCTTACCCTTCTTCAGTTGCTGCTGCCGATATTAACGGCGATGGAAATTCCGAAATCCTTGTCTGTGGAAATGATTTTGAAGGCGTTTATCTCTTTACTTTTAAAAATGGAATGGAAGGGAAAAAAATAATTAAAGGGCGTGCATTTTCAAGTATTCAGTTTCTTGATTTAAATTATGACGGTTACCCCGATTTTATTGCCTTTGAATCCAACACAAACAGATTGTATCTTTACTTAAACGGGCAGGATAATAATTTCCACGAGATAAGAAATATTAAATTAGACCCTTCCGTAAAAAACTTTAAGATTGCTGATGTTAACTCGGACGGTTATTCCGATGTTGTCTATACCAATTCCAAAGGGATATATGTGCTTGAAGGGGATTCTGTTTCTTCATTTAGAAAAAATTATTTCATCCGCACTCCGGTACCCCCCGATGAAATTGCCATAGATGATTTTAATGGTAACGGATCTAACGATTTCGCTTTCATAAATAAATCTTCAGGTGAATTTTTTGTTCTGCTCAGCAAAGGAAATTTCTCTTTTGAAAATCCTATTCTTATGCTTAAAAGGAATAAGCTGGCGGATATGAAATCTTTCCGCGACAGCTACATGAAAAAGATTGTTATTCTTAATCCGGATGGGGAGTTGTATGTATTTTCCAAATCGGGAATGAAAAAAGAAACGGAAAAAATATCAATTTCGGGGGATGTATCTGCCGTTGCTTCTTTTACTAACGAGAATAATTACAGAAATGATTTGTGCTTTGTGGATAATTACCAGAAAGCTTTAATAATATTATCAGGCGAACCGGGAGACCCCTTTTCAAAATATTATTCAGTTAGGACAAGCGCGCCGTTTAATAAAATAGCTGTTGATGATTCGCACCGCGGAGAAAAAATATTTTATCTTTATTCTACCGGCAGTAATCTTATTGAAATTATCAAATACAATTTTGCACAGCTTAAAGTTGATAAAAGCACTCTCTATGTTAACGGCAACACAATTGACCTGAAAATAAAACAGCAGGATGGAGCCGGTTACCCCGCCATATGCATACTTTCTAATAAAACTCAGCCGCAGTTCGGAGTATATCAGTTTAAAGGGTACCATTACACTTTGCTAAATTCCTTCGAGCGGGGCAAATCATTTGTAGATGCATCGGCTGTGTGCAGCGACTCAACTGCGTTAATCGGTTGGGAAAAGGATACTTTCGGGTGTAATAATTATTTTTATAATTATTCAGTTATGGGCACTCCTAAATTATTTTACAAATACAATAAAAAACTTGATGATGACTTCAAATTATATAATACTTCTTTTACCGTAAACGGGAAAAATGATTTTATTAACTTTTCGCTGATTGTAAATGGTAATGAAACGGAAGGCATCCTGTTCGATTCAAGGCATGTAAAGAATTTAAGCCTTGATGTCAGGCAAAAACGCACAGCTAATTTCTCAAAAGAAAGCACTTATTATTACCAGAATAATGCGGATAAAAGGAAAATTCTCTTTATTTATGATTTTGGGAATAGTATATTTTATAAAGCGGATCTTAACAACAAGTCAAGGTTAATGCCGTTAACAGGTTCGGATAAAATAGAGGATATAAATTCTTACATGGTTGATAAAGGCCCGGGCCGGAAATTAGAAGTAATATTCATAAGCAAGAGCGATAAAATTATAAATTTTAAAGAAATTGAATGAAAAAATCTCTCTGTTTAATTATTTTTTTAATAATTGCGCAGCAGTCATGGGCTCAGAATCTTGATTCTCTCTATAATGCTTATGTGAAAATGAAAACTGAAAGCAGAATAACAGCTCCTACTGTTGCTTCAGGTAAAAGCGTAAAACAAAAAAGCGGTTTCGGACTTGCTGCACAGATCAGAATGAATTACAATAAATTCTCTGCTTCTCAGAAAACCGTATTATCCCAGCTCTCAACACGTCCTACTACCGATACAAGTTTTGTAACCCCTTTAGGGCATTTAAGGATTCATTATGATTTAAAAGGTGCTAACAAACCCAATTACAGCATTAATCAATTTGCCGCTGCTGCAGATTCCGCATACGAATATGAAATCGGATATTTAAATTTTCCTCCTCCCCCTTCCGATGGTACCGATGGCGGAGATTCTTTATATGATATATATATTCAAAGTATAAGCGGCGAGTATGGTTATACGGAACTTGGGGATATGTTCATTAATTCCGCTTCTGATTCAGTGTACAACGCTTATTCAGTAGTAAATAATGATTTTACCGGATTTTATACAACCGGTATAAATGCTGCAAAGGTTACTGTGGCTCATGAATTTCATCATGGGGTGCAGGTCGGTAATTACGGCTTTAGGAACGGTGATTTATTTTTCTATGAAATGACTTCCACTTCAATGGAGCATTTTGTATTTGGTTATATTAAAGATTATATAGCTTATACATCGGACTATTTTGATTATCCATATCATACATTTTCATGGCACACGGGTTATGACCTTGCAATCTTTAATATTTATTTAAGCCAAAAATTCGGTAACGGAATATTAAAAAAAACATGGGAATACATTCCTAAAAACAAAGCAATAAAAGCTATAGATTTAGCACTTGAAGATTATAACTCTACATTCCTTAATGCGCTTGCAACTTTTAACGCGTGGACATTCTTTACAGGTTACCGGAGCATAGCAGGAATGTACTTTGAAGATGCGCGGTATTATCCGGTATTGAGAAATTTCACTTCTACAAGTTATACTTCAAGCGGAAAGACACTTTCATTGCAAACGGAACCTGTTTCATGCAACCCGCTGCTTTTTATTAATTCAGCAGGCAGTACAACTGATTCAATTTGTATTCTGCTTACTAACGGAGATTATAAAGACGGAGCTGACAGTCCCTCTACCTTAACTGCATCCAATTATTATATGGCTTCTTCATATCAGACAGGGTACAAAAAAATTAATTTGAATTATTATTCCAAACTTGAAAGCCAGTATTCCAGCCGGTTAAAAGATATTGCATTTGTTAATAATCAAATTTCGGCTGATACTACCATATCAATTATTGAAATATCCAGTCCTTACCCGCAGCCGTTTAATTATTCAAAGCATACAAGTATAGTTATCCCCGCTCCGGATGGTGTTTCAAGCGAAGCGTCTTTGAACATTTATACGGTCAGTATGAAATTGGTTTACTCAGGCAGCCTTCAGGTTAGGACTACAGATAGGAGATTCGTTAGATGGCCCGCTCTTGATAATTCAAATTCAAAGCTTGCCAATGGTGTTTATTTTTATCTAATTAAAAGAGATGATAATATTTTAAAAGGGAAAATAGTAATCCAGAATGACTGATTATTCCTTACATCTTGAATCGCTTACGAAAATATTCGGCAGAAGGCTTGTTTTTGATAAACTGACCTATAACTTTCTTCCCGGTAAAGTTTACGGTATTTCAGGGCCGAACGGTTCAGGCAAATCTACCCTCTCTAAAATTATAGCAGGAATAATTACCCCCACTACAGGAAAAGTTTTGCATAAATCAAATGCCAAAATTGTTAAACCGGAGGAACTGCATAACCTCATCGGGTTTGTCTCTCCGTATCTTGTACTCTACGATGAATTTACTGCTCATGAAAATCTTCTACACTTTGCCAGAATAAGAGGAGTAAAGTTAGATTCCGGAAGGGAGGATGATCTGCTTAATAAAATGGGTATTTATAACAGAAGAAACGACCTTGTTAAAGCCTATTCTTCAGGAATGAAACAGCGGTTAAAATTTGTATTTGCTTTACTGCATAACCCCAAGCTGCTTATTTTAGATGAACCAACTTCTAACCTTGATAACAGCGGCAAAGATGCAGTTTATGAATTATTAAAATCGGAATTGCATGATAATGTTATTATCATTGCTTCCAATGAAGACGGCGATTTAGCAAAATGTAATGAAGTTATTTATCTTGAAAATTATAAAATTAAAAACGGCCAATGATAAAAGCATTTTACTTATTTAAGAAGGATTGGGAATCGGAACTTAGAACGCGTTACGCAATTAACGCGCTTGCAATGTTTATTCTTGTTGCAATAAGTGTTATTCTTTTCTCAATAGGGCAGGAAAAAATAAGCGAATACCTTACCGGCGGGCTTTTATGGGTTGTAATCTTTTTTTCGGCAATGTCGGGCCTGGCGCGTGCATTTGTCTCTGAAGAAGAAAGGGGAACTACAATAACGCTTCATCTTATTGCCGCTCCCTCAACTGTTTTTTCGGGAAAGCTAATTTTTAATCTTATTCTCGTTTTCATGATGAATGCCGCAATTTCAATTTTATTCTCTTTGCTGTTCGATGCTTTTGTTATAAAGAATCTGATGCTTTTTATTCTTGCTTTCATCTTCGGGAATATAGGCATAGCCATTTCTTCCACAATAATTTCCGCAATCATAGCCAAGGCAAATACCAAAGGAACCCTTTATCCTGTTCTTTCTTTTCCAATTCTGCTCCCGTTAATCCTTATTCTAATGGACTTAACAAAGCTTGCAATGGATGGCGAATCGGTAAGCTCGTCATTCACAAATATTGCGGCTCTTGTGTGCTATGATGTAATTATGGGAACCGCTTCATACCTTTTATTCGATTTTATCTGGAAAGAGTAATTCATCCTGCGTGGTAACGTTATGCTTTATCCCTTTTATCATTTATCAGATGTTTGTAAATTATAGTTCGGAATTTTGGAGAAAGGTTGAAACAAGTTAGTTTAATAATATTTTTAGCTGCAATCGTGCTTCTCACAGGTTGTAAATCCCCACAGGAGATAAATTCAACAGGGAAGATAGTAGTTGCAGTTACAATAGCCCCTTATGCAGGTATTGTTAAACAAATTGGGGGAGATAAAGTAGATGTAATTGTCCTCACTCCGCCCAACAGTTCATGCGAAACATATGAACCGACTCCGCTGGATATTTCCAAAGCCTCGAAATCGCAGATCTATTTTGCAGTAGGAGCCAATTATGCATTTGAAAATAATCTTTTGCAGACGGTTTCTGAAAACTACAAAAATATTATAATTACCGATTGTTCCGTAGGCTTGCAGGTTAAGGATAACAATCCCCATTTATGGCTCTACCCGGCAGGCTTAAAATCCATTGCAGGTACTGTATGCAGTGAATTATCAAAAATTAAACCTGAATTGGTAAGCTACTTCAATTCCAACAAAGATAATTTTATAAAGAAAATAGATTCCATTGATATATTGATAAAGAATAACCTGGCAGGATTAAGGCAGAAAAAGATGCTTGTTTTTCACCCGTCATGGTTTTATTTTGCATCATATTACGGAATAGAACAGTTTGCAATAGAAGCGGAAGGGAAAGAGCCTACAGTAAAGAGTATGAAAGCAATCATTGATTTTGCCAAGGAAAACAAGATAAAAGTCCTGTTTCTTGAGCCGACTACTAATGAAGATTCGGCAAATGCAATTAAAGAGGAACTAAAAGCAAGAATTTGCTATTTAAATCCTTTACAGGAAGATGTTCTTTCCAATTTATTGAATGTATCGGTACTAATAAGAGATTCTTTTAAATGAGTAATGCAGTTGAAATAAAAAACCTGTCGGTTAAATACGATAATGCGGTGGTTCTTGAGAATATATCCATTTCTATTAAGGCCGGGGAATTCCTGGGGATAATAGGCCCCAACGGCGGAGGCAAAACAACCCTTCTTAAAACAATGCTCGGACTTGTATCCCCTTCGTCAGGAACCATAAGAATTTTTGATTCTGAGATTTCATCTGTAATGCATCTTATAGGGTATGTACCTCAGTATTCCGTATTCGATCTTGATTACCCTATTTCTGTTTTTGATGTTGTTCTTGCCGGCAGGCTTAATGCAGGAAAAATGTTAGGCCGTTACACAAGTGAAGATAAAAAGATTGCATTAGAATCCCTTGAAGAGGTAAATTTAGCAGGTTATAAAAATAGACTGGTAGGGGAATTAAGCGGCGGAGAAAAACAGAGAGCGCTTATTGCACGGGCTCTTGCAAAACAACCGAAAATTCTTTTGCTTGATGAACCCACTGCAAGCATTGATGCAACAACGGGTACAAATTTTTACTCAACTTTACAGGAATTAAATAAAGAAATTACAATTATTCTTGTATCGCATGATATCGGCGCGGTTTCGCAAAACGTAAATAAAATTGCATGCTTAAATAAAACACTCTTCTATCATGAAGCGAAAGAGCTTACCCATGATATGATTGAAGCCGCGTACAATTGTCCGGTTGATTTAATTGCGCACGGCGTAGCACATAGAGTTTTGGATAAACATTGAGTTTTTTATGACAGATATTTTTCATTATGATTTTTTGATGAACGCAGTTTATGCAAGCATACTTGCAAGTATTGCATGCGGTATAGTAGGTACATATGTAGTTGTAAAAAGAATTGTATTTATAAGCGGCGGTATTTCGCATACAGCATACGGCGGAATTGGGCTTGGATATTACCTTGGTTTTAATCCTCTCTACGGAGCAATAGGATTCAGCCTTTTAACCGCAGGATTTTTATCCGCAATGCGGAAGAAAAAAAGGCAGCACGAAGATACCATAATAGGAATTCTCTGGGCATTCGGAATGGCAGTTGGTATTTTATTTGTCGGCATGGCCCCCGGATATACAGCCAACCTTATGAGTTACCTTTTCGGCAACATACTCACTGTTCCCCGCTCAGAAATTATAATGATGTTAATCCTTGACGCTGCAATAGTTATTCTTGTAGCTCTTTTCTTTAAGGAGTTTCAGATAATTACATTTGATGAAGAATTTGCTCACACGCTCGGCCTTCCGGTAAATAAGTTGTATTTACTTCTTCTGGTAATTATTGCCCTGACAACTGTACTGCTTATCAAGCTGGTGGGTATTATTCTTGTAGTTGCACTCCTTTCAATTCCTTCGGCAATAAGCATTAAATTTGTCAGAAGCATAAGGCAAATGATGATTTTATCCGTATTTTTAGGGTTAATATTCACTTTATCGGGATTATTTCTGTCTTATTATTTAAATTTGCCTTCAGGAGCAGTAATAATTATGACGGCTTCGGCAGGATATTTATTAGCGAACTTTATTCATTTCTTAAAAAAGAAATTTTATATTAAAGAAACAAATTATAGGTAATAGTTTGATAGAGTGGAATGTAAGCCCGGAAATCTTTTCAATAGGCCCTTTTTCAATACGCTGGTACGGGGTTTTGTTCGCAATTGCATTTGTTGTCGGTTATCAGATTATGCATTGGGTTTTTAAAAAAGAAAACAAGCCTGAAGATGATTTGAATGACGGTATTATGTATATGTTCTTCGGTACGGTAATAGGAGCCAGGCTTGGGCATTGCCTATTTTACAGCCCGGCATATTATCTATCGCATCCGATTGAGATATTCAAAATTTGGCAGGGAGGGCTTGCAAGCCACGGCGCTGTCATTGGTATCTTATTGGCTATTTATTTTTATTCCAAAACAAGAAAAAATAATCAGCCTTACTTATGGGTATTGGACAGGCTTGGCATTGTAGTTGCGCTCGGCGGGTTCTTTATTAGAATAGGCAATTTATTAAATTCCGAAATTATAGGTAAAGCAGCCAACCTTCCATGGTCGTTTATTTTTGTTAAGACTGATAGAATTCCAAGGCACCCCGCACAGTTGTATGAAGCAATTGCTTATCTGATCACTTTCTTTATTTTATTGTTTCTATATAAGAAGAAAATTGCTAAACTTAAACAGGGATTCTTATTCGGATGTTTTATGGTATTAGTCTTCGGATTCCGTTTCTTTGTAGAATTCTTTAAAGAGGCTCAGGAAACATTTGAAAAATCAATGATCCTTAATATGGGGCAGCTGCTTAGTATTCCTTGTGTTTTGATAGGCATTTATTTTATTTTCAGAAAAGTGAAGGATAAAGCAGTTCTTTAACTAAAGCAGGATTTTTTACCGGCTATCTATGTTAGAAAAAGATTTTATACAAAAAAATGTAAAAAAGTTTCAGGAGGGAATCCTAAAAGATTTTCCTAATGATTTTTTATCCGGCAACTCAGGCCCTGAATTAAAACTTCCCGAAAAGGCATTAATGCTCGGTTCTGAATTATTCGGTTCATATGAAATATCCGATTCTAAAGGAAATCCGTTTTACCAGTCGGAAAATTACCAAAGAATTAAATATCTATTGTATGCCAACCGTAAAACTCCCGCTTCGGTAGTGTTTCCTGAAGACGACAAGGTTATTGAACAGGCGGTAAAGGAGTACGAAGGATTTATTGATTCACTTGTTGCGGATTTGGAAAAAGATTTTAAAAAAGAATTCCCCGATTCAAAAAGCTTCATGTCCGTTTCAAACCAGATTTTCGGCAAGCTAAACTTGAAGAGGTTCTAAACCTTGGTTCAGTTAAGCGAAAACATTTCTTCATATATTTTAAAAATATTCGGTCGGGATTTTTTAGATAAGTATACGGAATTTGTGTATGCCGAATACCTTCCGAGTTTAAGAATATCACTCCTTGAAAATGAAGAGCAGATTAAAAATGAACTGTTTAAATATGGTATAAAGCTTGAAGCCGTAAAAGAAATTAAAAATGCGTACCGTATAGCCGGGGGAAGCGAAAAAGCAGGCAAAACCCTTGAGCATACTCTGGGGAAATATTATATACAAAGCGTTTCATCTATGATACCCCCTATTGTACTTAATCCCGGTGAAAATGACAGAGTACTGGACCTATGTTCCGCACCCGGTTCTAAATTAACCCAGCTTGCAGAAATTATGAAAAACAGAGGTACTCTCTATGCTAATGAGGTCTCTGTTGATAGAATAAAAAGCCTTGTCTTTAATATTGAAAAAATGAATTTCACTAATACGGGTGTGCTGAATTTTAAAGGAGAAATATTAAGTAAAATATATAACTGTTTCTTTGATAAAATACTTGTTGATGCTCCATGCAGCGGACTTGGCATTGTTCAAAAAAAGGGGGAAGTAAGCAACTGGTGGAATGAAAAACAGGCTGAAAAACTATCCGATATTCAATTCAAGCTTATTCTAAGTGCAATTAAAATGCTAAAAGTAGGGGGCGAGTTAGTTTACTCCACTTGTACAATGACTATTGAAGAGAATGAGTTTGTAATTGATAAGATTTTGAAAAAGTATCCGGTGGAAATTGTTGATATTGAGCTGCCTGTTCATTCGGTTGAAGCATTTACCCGCGCAGGGGATACTGAATTCCACAAATCTCTTGCAAAGGGAAGGAGAATATTGCCGTGGGAAATAAATTCGGAAGGTTTCTTTATTGTGAAATTAAGAAAATTAGAAGAAGTTGAAAAATCGGACAGGCTTGAATTAAAAAATAAAAATCTGAAACTGATAAATTACAGAAGCAATTACATAAAAAACCATCTGCAGGAATTATCTTCTTATTATGGAGCGGACGTAAATTTATTCAGCAGCTACCAGTATTTATTTAAGGGAAATGATATTTTCTTCGTAAATGCAGATTGGGAAGCTGATAGTGTTGATGAATTTATACGCGTAGGCACAAAGTTCGGCTCTATTGATAAAGGAAACAGGCTTAACCTGCACACTCTTTCTGCACAGATTCTCGGAAACAATTTTAATGATAATGTAGTTGAACTTAATAAGGATGATCTTTATACTTATATGAACGGCGGAACAATTAAGAAACAATTTGAAGCTCCCGGGCCGAAGGTTACTAAATTTGGGAATTATGTGTTAGGTATGGCATCGAACTCAAAAGATGGTTTAAAAAGCCAGTTCCCGCGTGCTTTAAGAACACACGAAATTATGTATAATTTGTAGTAGAGTTAAAGAGGCTAACATGAAAAAGAATATTCTTATAGTTATGGTAATCCTGATTGCGGTTTCAGGGAAAATAAATGCGCAGTTTTCACTGGGCAGATTTTTTGCCGACCAGGTTTATGCCGTTGAAAATGCATTCAAAGGTGAAATGACAGATAAAAGCTCAATAGAATCATTTGAAAAAATACCTGTTAAAGTAACATATACTTATTATAAAGACGGAAGCTTAATAACCAAAAAGTTAGAGAATGCAACTCCCAACATACAGCAGGCAAATCAGTTGTTTGAATCTTTATATAAAAAAGTAACGGCAAAATACAGCAGCCCCCTTGAAGAACATGATTTAAGCAAAACCAAAGTCTATATCTGGCGTACTCCTGATAATGTTACTGTTGTAATTAATAAGGGGGATAAAACAATTTCTCTTACTATGCTTAGAAAATAGAATAAGATTGGTACAATAAAAAAACGGGCAGCCTCACTACCCGTTTTATGCAACTAACAACGAATAACAAACAATAAATAACCGTTACACATCATAATAAAGCTCAAATTCATGTGGATGAGGGCGGAGCGCCATCATCTTAACTTCCTTGTTAAATTTATAATCAATCCATGTTTCAATTACGTCTTCAGTAAATACGTTCCCTTTCAGAAGGTATTCATGATCCTTAGCAAGAGCACGGAGAGCATCACTCAGTGATTCCGGTGTTGAAGGGACATCTTTTAACTCTTCCGGAGAAAGATCGTAAATATCTTTATCCAACGGTTCACCCGGGTCAATTCTGTTAGTTATACCGTCAAGCCCGGCCATTAATATTGCCGAAAATGCAAAATAAGGGTTTGCCGAAGCATCGGGACAGCGGAATTCAACTCTTTTTGCTTTTGGGCTGGAAGAATACATAGGTATTCTTATTGCAGCACTTCTGTTTCTCTGTGAATATGCAAGATTAACAGGTGCTTCAAATCCGGGAACGAGCCTTTTGAACGAATTTGTAGTCGGATTTGTAAAAGCAATAAGAGAATGTGCGTGCTTTAATAATCCGCCTATAAAATATAATCCCATTTCACTTAAGCCGGCATAACCGTTGCCGTAGAATAACGGTTTATCTTTTTTCCACAAACTTGTATGAACGTGCATGCCGCTGCCGTTATCGCCAAAGATTGGTTTAGGCATGTAAGTGACGGTTTTATTATTCATGCGTGCGGTATTTTTTACAATATATTTGAACATTAATAATTGATCTGCCGCTCTTAAAATAGGCTGAAACCGTAAATCAATTTCGCATTGGCCGCCGCTGGCAACTTCATGATGCTGTGCTTCCACTTCAATGCCTATGTTTTGAAGGTTTAAAACCATTTCATTCCTAAGATCCATAAGTGAATCTGTAGGAGGAACAGGGAAGTAGCCTTCTTTATATCTTGGTTTGTATCCAAGGTTGGGATTTTCTTCTCTTCCTGAATTCCATTTCCCTTCGGATGAATCGACGAAATAGAATGAACTGTTTGAAGTAGAATCAAAACGTACATCGTCAAAAATGAAAAATTCAGCTTCAGGGCCAAAGTATGCGGTATCTGCAATACCGGTGGATTTCAAATAAGCATCTGCTTTCTGTACTATGTTACGCGGGCAGCGTGAATATTTTTCTTTTGTTGCAGGTTCAAGCACATCGCAGACAAGGCTTATTGTAGGAGAAGAAATAAAAGGATCCAAAAACATTGTAGACGGGTCAGGAACAATTAACATATCACTTTCGTTAATAGCTTTCCAGCCTCTTATGGATGAACCGTCAAACCCGAATCCGTCTTCAAAAGATTTTTCATTGAACTGGGAAATAGGCACCGTAAAGTGCTGCCACTGACCGGGAAAATCCATAAACTTAAAATCAATAAATTGGATCTTATTTTTGGAAATGAACTCCAACACGCGGGAAATTTCGCTTTTTTCTTTCTCCATAGTATATTCTCTCTTTCTTTTAATTTATATATTTATAGCAGTTGTTTCTTTAATTGTTGATAAAACATAATCAGTTATTGTTCTTTGTACACCCGGCCATGATTGAATTTTGCTGAGCAATGCTTCCAGGGAAGTGTTATCTTTTACAATTGCTTTCATAATGTGTGAACCTTCGCCAAGAATTGCATGACACTCAACAATTTCAGGAGTTTTTTTAACCTGTTCTGAAAAGTTGGGATAGTTTTTTGATGAATCCATTACGACGAGAATGAACACCATGATATCGAATCCAAATGCTTTCTTATCCAATTTTGCATAATAACCCTGAATAATTCCTGCTTCTTCAAGCTTATTCAATCTCTCACTTAATGAGGGTAAAGAAATACTTATTGCTTCTGCCAATTCTATCCTTTTTTTCCTTCCGTCTTTCTGAAGGAGGTTTAGGATTTTAATATCTGAGCTGTCTAGCATAATATCACTTAGTTAATTAGGAAATATCATTATTTATACTCATAATATAAGTATAAATCAGAAATATGCCAAAATATCTTAAAATTTTTTAATAAATTTATTTTATAAAGTGCATCTGGGAGGTAAAATAGCGTAAATTCTATTTTCCCCTAATTACAGACTAGGAAATCCATTTTTTGGCAGGTTTAATTCATAAAAAAACAGTGGATGCTTTTTTGCACTTGAACAAATGTAAATATTCTATATTTTTATTCAGGTAATAAGAGAGATTATGAAAACTAAGTATACAATTTTAATATTTATCATTCTGCTGCTTCAATCTGCCGGTTTTGCCCAGAGCATAACGGAAATGATTAAACCGGACAGCATTAACAATTTCCTGCGTGAGTTATCGGGCGATAAGACTTTTACATTGGACGGGAATATTCATACTATCTCAACCAGGTTTGCATTATCAAATGCATCCATAATCGGGTTACCGGAGGAATATATAAAATTTAAATTCAGGACCTTCGGCCTTACTCCGGTAGAACAGCCATTTACAATTACAATCAGCAGTATGACGTATGATGCTAAGAATATTTATGCGGTTCAAAGAGGTTCTTTATACCCCGATAAAGCTTATATTATTTGTGCACACTATGATGATGAACCGCCTCTATCACCATCCCCCGGAGCCGATGATAACGGCAGCGGATGCGTTTCGGTTCTTGAAGCAGCGCGGGTAATTTCAAAACTTAATCCTGAATATACTATCATATATGCACTCTGGTCCGGTGAAGAACAAGGCTTGAACGGAAGTGCATACTTTGCTCAAAATGCATATAACAATGGCCAGCAGATTTTAGGTGTATTTAATCTGGATATGGTTGGATATGACGGACTTTCACCCAATGAAGTTTATATTATTACCCCATCTACCGGCAGTAATATGCTGCTTGTTAACAGTCTCACTGCTGTAAATAAAAATTATAATATTGGACTGACTATTTACTACAACGATGAAACCAGTACCCGCAGCGATCAGTATTCATTTCTCTGGTATGGCTACCCGTCTTTACTGATGATAGAACAAGATTATAATTTCAATCCATATTACCATTCATCTTTCGATAATTATGCAAACGTGGATAAACCATTTTTAGATAAGTGTGCCAAAGCGGCAATTATTTCCCTTGCAGAGCTGTCACTGGCAATTACTCCGGTTCCGGTAACTGACATTAAACCTGTTCCGTATAAGTTTGATTTATACCAGAATTATCCTAATCCTTTTAATCCGAGTACAGTAATATCGTATGAAATTCAATCAGAAAGTTTTGTTACACTAAAGGTATATGACACCATTGGAAGAGAAATAGCCGCTCTTGTTAATGAGCACAAGGCTGCAGGAAAATATCAGGTGAAATTTTCGCCTGCTGCATTAGGGAATCTTTCAAGCGGAATGTATTTATATAAACTTCAGGCAAATAATCTCGTTATTACTAAAAAAATGATTTATTTAAAATAAATATTAAAGAACTATTAAAGCAGAAGGCAGAAATATTGTGCGTATACACATGAAAACAGGATTATCCTACAAATGGCTTGAAACACTTAGGCCGGTTTTAATTGTAGGATTTTCTTTTTTTCTTGTAATGTGTGCCGGTAATCTTCTTTTTATATTTATTTATCCAGGGCAATATTACTTTGCAAATGCTTCATCTTCGCAGGCATCAATTTACTCATCAATAAATAAATATATTATTTACAATGTCGTATCCGTAATAGTCTGCTCCATAATACTATTCCTGGTTCTTAAGAAAATTGAAAACCGGCTTCTTATATTCCTTCTTGGCTTTTATTTGTTCTTATTCCTGTATCCGTTTCTTGTTGATTAAATGCTGCTATAAGATCCCTTTAGCCCTTCTTAAAGAATACCAATATTTGATAAACCTGACTTTATTGATTATTTTTGATCTGAATTTTCAGGGAAATAGAATGAAATTTAACAAAAGAACACATACTTGCGGCGAATTGAATGAGAAAAACGCAGGGCAGAAAGTAGTCCTGAACGGATGGGCTGATAATCAAAGAAATTTAGGCGGTGTAATTTTTATCCAGTTAAGGGATAGGTACGGTATTACGCAGGTGGTTGTTGAAGATTCAGACGATAAAGATTTGTACAATGCAGCTAAAAGCATAAGAAGCGAATTTGTTCTTTCTGCGGAAGGGACAGTAAGAATCAGGCCTGCGGGCTCTGAAAATAAATCTATGCCTACCGGAATGATAGATGTTGTTGTAAATAAATTGATCATACTTAATGAAGCTGAGACTCCTCCATTCCAAATTGGTGAATTTGTAGATGTAAGCGAAGAACTGCGCCTTAAATACCGTTATTTGGATTTGCGCCGCCCTTCCATGCAAAAAAACCTTATGCTGCGCCATAAAGTTGCCCAGGCTGCAAGAAAATTTTTTGATGAAAATAAATTTATTGAAATTGAGACCCCGATATTATTAAAAAGTACTCCGGAAGGGGCAAGGGATTTCCTTGTTCCCAGCAGGCTGCATAAAGGGAAGTTTTATGCCCTCCCTCAGTCCCCTCAAACCTACAAACAGATTTTGATGGTTTCAGGATTTGACCGCTATTTCCAGATTGTAAAGTGTTTCCGCGATGAGGATTTGCGTGCAGACCGGCAGTATGAGTTTACCCAGATAGATGTGGAAATGTCTTTCATTGATACTGAGGATATTTATGAAATGTTCGAAAATCTGATGAAAAGGCTCTTAAAAGAAATAAAAAATTATGAATTGAAAACGCCTATTCCAAGAATTCCTTACGATGTTGCAGTTGAAAAATATGGAAGTGATAAACCGGATCTCCGTTTCGGGCTTGAAATGAATACTTTGAACGATATCCTTGGCAAAACCGAATTCAAAGTTTTTAAGGAAACTCTTGATAACAAGGGAATTGTTACTGCATTTTGTGCTGCAGGCTTAGCAAATATTTCCAGAAGCCAAATAGATGGTTTAACCGATTTTGTAAAAAAACTTGGTGCAGCCGGATTAGCTTATATTAAAGTTAAAGAAGATGGAATTGATTCTCCAATTGCAAAATTCCTTAATGAAGAAGAGAAAACTAATATTATAAGTAAAACAAATGCAAAGGCGGGGGATATAGTTTTCATTCTCTCCGGTAAGAGAGCCAGAACCTTACAGATTATGGGGGCTTTAAGGTTGGAAATTGCCAGGAAATATAATTTCATAAATCCTGATGCAGAACCGGCTTTATTATGGGTAACCGACTTCCCGTTGTTTGAGTGGGATGACGAAACTAACCGCTATTATGCTATGCACCATGCTTTTACTTCTCCGCGTATAGAAGATATACCTTTTATGGATACGGATCCATCGGTAGTAAAGGCACGCGCTTATGATTTGGTTATGAACGGTAATGAAATTGCCGGAGGAAGTATCAGAATTCACGATCCTGAGCTTCAGGCAAAGATGTTCAAAGTAATGGGCATATCGGATGAGGAAGCAAAAGAAAAGTTTGGCTTCCTGATGAATGCCTTTAAGTACGGCGCTCCTCCTCACGGCGGTATTGCTTTCGGTTTGGATAGGCTTGTAATGCTCTTTGCAGGGAAGGATTCAATTCGCGATGTTATTGCATTTCCTAAGACCACTAACGGATTGTCTTTAATGGATGACTCTCCGACTTCAATAGACGACTCACAATTAAAAGAATTAGGTATTAAGGTAAGAGAATAATTTTCAAGAAATTATTCTCTTCTTCCTCCTTTTGCATAATACTCAACCACAAAAACAATTATTTTTTTAAAAAATCAGGTAAAAGCTACCTTTTACAGGTAATATTTACCGCCTCACCTGAAAATATTTTATTTTTCATTTGCAATTTACTATAATTTGGTTATTTTAATACGTGTCCATTGAAATAATTTGTGGTTCGATATTTGTTTTACTTATTTAAGATAAAAAGTAAGTAAAAATTACCTGTAAAAATAGTAAGGATTAAATATGGGGCAGCAGCAATTGCTGATGATAGTTTTAGGAATAATAATAGTTGCAGTAGCAATTGCCGTAAGTATACTTATGTTTAGTGTGAATGCAGTAGAAGCAAAGAGAAATAATATTACAGGTGAGTTGGTACACCTATCAACAATAGCACAAAGCTTTTATGCCCGCCCGCTTGCACTTGGCGGCGGCGGCCGTTCTTTTGTTGGTTGGGTTATACCTTCGCAGTTAAGAATTACTGCTAATGGTTCTTACAGAGAATCTGTTTATTCCGATAGCGTAGTTATTAATGGCATAGGAAATGAAGTAGTTACAGGTAATGATTCCGTTCAAGTTAAAATTGCGGTTTTCTCAACAGGTTATAAAGTTTCAATAATTAGATAATTACGGTACATACACAAAATAAAAAATAATAAAACAACAAACTCACTAAATAAGGAGAAACAAAATGGGTCAACAACAATTATTACTTATCGTTCTCGGCGTTATCATTGTAGCTATCGCCGTTGTAGTAGGCATTGGTGTTTTTTCTGCACAGAACGTTAACTCTAATAGAGATGCCGTTAGTTCAGATTTAACAACAATTGCAAACTTAGCTCAGGTATTTTATAGAAAACCAACTGCATTAGGCGGTGGCGGAAGCACATTCACAGGTTTCACAATTCCAACAAGTATGGCAAGCAATGCTAATGGTACATATACAGCTACCGTTGCAGCTCAGACTGTTACTCTCGTTGGTAAAGGAAAATACACCGTTACATCAGGCGGTACAGATACAGTTCAGGTAACAATGACTGTACTTCCGGCTAGTGTTTCTACGGTAATCAACAAATAATTTTTCTTATTATTTTGATAAGCCGATAAAGTTGAAATATATTTTATCGGCTTTTTTATTTTATGCCTATATAGAAATTACTACTTCATTACAGGTAAATATTTCCGATTTTAAATATCTTCAATTTTTTATAGCATTAACAATTACTCCATTTCTCCTCATAAAAAATTTAATTGCTGCTGATAATTTTTCAAACCTGATCTTACTCTAAAATCAATTGTAATTTGTTTTATTTATGTGTGTTAAAAGTGATATTTAAACCAAATTTTATTAAAACTTCCCGCGTCTTCCGTTTCTGCCTTAGTTGTAGATCTTGGCATTATATGTAATGAAAGAGAGAGCTTAAGAAAATTTACCAACAGAAAATTATGCTCTATTGCAGTAAGAAAAGAAACATACAAATAAAATTGGCACGTTATTTTCTTATGTAAGGCAAACATTAAAAAATTGGAGCTTTAAAATGGGTCAACAACAATTATTACTTATCGTACTTGGCGTTATCATCGTAGCCATTGCCGTAGTTGTAGGTATTACGGTTTTTTCAGGACAAAATGTTAATTCAAACAGAGATGCAGTTACATCCGATCTTACTACAATTGCAAATCTTGCGCAGACATATTATAGAAAGCCAGCATCACTTGCAGGCGGCGGAAGTACATTCACCGGTTTCACAATCCCTACCAGTATGGCAAGCAACGCTAATGGTACATATACTGCTACTGTTGCAGCCCAGACAGTAACTTTAGTCGGTAAAGGTAAATATACCGTGACTTCAGGAGGTACAGATACTGTTCAGGTTTCAATGACGGTTACTCAGGATAACCTTACGACAATGATTGTAAAATAATATATTTCTTCCTGTTAAAAGCTGATAAAGTTTTTCTTGCTTTATCAGCTTTTTTATTTTGAAGGAATAAACGATCGCTAAATTCAAGTGAACAAAACTATGCCCTCTTTTTTGGTAAATGAACTAAAATATTCGTTTCCCATGTTTAGCTGATTTAATTTAAAAACATTGAAGGCAATATTTTTTAAAGGGAAAGTTTACCCAATTTCCCCCCGCTTTTGGGGAGTGGAAATTAGGTTCCCGGAAGGGTAAAATAATTTACTTAAGAATTGGCAAATAATTCTTTCTTTTTCGTAAATTAAGGGTGGTAAAACAGGACATTATTTTTATAGGTCTTTAACTTATTAAATTAAAAGAGTTTACATGGTTGAAATTCGCTTTAGTGCTATAAAACCTTCGGGACAAATAATAAGCGGTACACTTAATTCCGTTTCATTTGCCGAGGGTAAGAAGAAAGTAAATAGACTTGCCCTGAAAAACCAGCTGCAAATACAAAGTGTAGAAAAAAAAGTAACCTACATCTATAAAATTAAAAAAGGGAAAGAAAAAGCACTTAAAGGAGAACAAAGGGCTTTTTCTAAAGCAGAAGTAGAAGTAGCGTTAAGGAAACTTGGTTTTGATGTAATTGCAATACACAGAAAATTGATTGAGGCAAACTTCAAACCTCCTCAAAGTGAAATCGTTTCATTTGTAAAAATCAGCGCGGAACTCCTGGAACAAAAATTCAATTATGGTGAAATTTTAACTTTACTTATAAATGATATTCAGAATAAATCGCTTAAAGAAACTCTAAAACAAATAAACAATGAACTGAAAAAAGGTGCCGATAGCGAGGCTACATTCTTAAGATACCAGTCAACTTTTGGAAAATTTACCGCGTATATGCTTGGCCTTGCTTCCAAGAGCGGTAACATGACGGAAATATATAGAGCTACTGCAAAATTTCTTGAACGCAGGCAGGAATTTAAAAAGAGTTTAAAGAGTGCTCTTCTTACTCCTCTCGTAACGCTTTTTGTTCTGTTTCTGGCAGTAATGTTTTATGTGGCATATATTTTCCCTGAGACTGCTAAGCTATTTGTAAAATTCAGAATTGAACTTCCGCCAATGACGGCTACAACCTTGAAGATAAGCGACTTTCTCGTTGACCATTACCTGATAATATTATTAATCATTATTATTCCTATAATATTTTTTGTAAGGTTTATTACAACTAAAAAAGGCAAGCTTATCATTGACCGGATGATTTTAAAGATGCCGGTAATAGGTTCTTTAATACATAAAACCGTTATTGAAGTTTTTTGCCGCGTATTTTATACATTGTACAGCGGTTCTGCTGAAAGTATAGAACCTATAAGAATTGCAGCCGAAGCGGCAGGCAATACTTATTTTGAAAATCAGGTTAAAAATATTTCTATTCCTTTAATGATTAAAAAAGGTGCCGGTGTAACTGAAGCTTTTGAAGCGGCAGGTGTTTTTACTGAAACTGCCATATCAAGGTTCCATTCGGGGGAAGAAACAGGCACAATTAAGAATACGGCGCTTCAGTTAGCCAACTACTATGAAAGTGAAACCGTTTTCAGATTGAAAAATATAATAGAATTAATTCAGGTTGGAATTGCAATGGTCATTATGATTGTAATGATTGCATTAACTTTAGTTTCAGCCGAAACGGCAACAATTAGCCCGAAACCGCCAACAATGTAAAAGGAATGAATGTATGTTAGATTCACAACTGGAAATGACCGATAAAGTAGGATACCTGCTTCTTAAAAAAGGCATTATTGATATTAAAATTCTTGAACAGGCCTTAAAAATTAAAGAAGCCGATGCCAGTAAACTTAAAAGGAACCTTGCACAGATATTAGTTGATGAATTTAAATTTGATCATGATATTATATTCAGGGAAGTTGCAGTACTTTATGCATTCAAGGAATTGAATATACGCCCGGAAGATTTACCTGAAGAGCGCATTGCCGAAATGAAGAATATGATGAATAAGCAGGGAAATGAAATTAAACAGATGCTGCTTGACCACAGAGTGATTCCTTATAAATTTGACGATAAAATTAAAGACAAACTTATTCTTGCAGCAGTTGATCCTACCGATAGATCTTTAGCTAAAATTGCATTCAGCCTTAATGCTAAAAAATACGAAATAAATTATTTACGTAAAAAAGATTATGATAAACTGATTAATCTTCTTGTTGCTTCAGATAATGAATATTTAAAAATGATGCAGGAAGCAGGGGAAGAAATTGATATTGCCGTTCAGGACGAAGCTTCTGTTGATGAAGAAGAACTTGATGCGGAAATTAATAAAAGTGCTCTTATAAACCTGATTGAAGCTGCTCTTATTGAAGGCACGCGTAAAGGGGCAAGCGATATTCATATCATTCCCAAAAGCGGAACTAAAACAGAAATATATATAAGAATTGACGGTAAACTTCAGATATGGCACACTCAGGAAGGAACTTTACCCGAAGCACTTATGGCAGTTGTTAAAGACAGGTCTAAGGGTCTGGACAGGTTTGAAAGGGAAAGAGCTCAGGATGGTTTCATGCAGCGTGAAATTGATAACCACATTATCCGTTTCAGAGTTTCTGTTTTGCCTACGGTTGGTACCGAATTAAAAAATAAATTCGAAAGCATTGTTATAAGAATTCTTGATGATAGGAAAGTTATAAGAGATTTAGGCAAACTTGGCTTAACCGGATATGCTCATGAGTCTTTTGTAAAAGCAATTAATAGGCCGCAGGGTATGGTAATTTTAACAGGCCCTACAGGAAGCGGTAAAAGTACAACTCTAATAGCAGCACTTTATCAGGTAATAAATCCGACTAAAAACGTTTTAACTGTTGAAGATCCTGTCGAATATGTAATTGAAGGGGCGCGCCAGTTGAAGATTGGCTATAAGATGAGCTTTGAACAAGCAATCAGATCAATATTAAGGCATGACCCAGACATTGTCCTTGTTGGTGAGATGCGCGATAAGGAAACTGCTGAAACAGCTATTAAACTTGCAAATACCGGTCACCTTACCTTTTCAACCCTTCACACAAATGATGCTTCAAGTGCTGTGGCCCGTTTATACAAAATGGGAGTTGAACCATTCCTGATTGCTTACGCTATAAACCTTATTGTTGCTCAAAGGTTAATAAGGAAACTATGCGATAATTGTAAAAAGAAAGTTGGATCTAATAAAGAAACAGTAATAACTGCGGCAGGCTTAAATCTGGAAGAATGGATGAAATATGATCTCTATGAAGCCAACGGCTGCGAAAAATGTAACGGATCGGGTTTTAAAGGAAGGATGGCTATTCACGAAGCGCTCTATTTTACTAAAGATATTCGTGAACTCATTGTTGGTGCCGGTGACGATGTGGACGAAGAGGCAATCCGCTTACAGGCTAAGAAAGATGGAACCCATAGTTTAAGGGAATCCGGCTTTGAAAAAGCAAAGATAGGCTTAACTTCTATACAGGAAGTGATGGCCGAGACAATGGAAGAATAAACAATTTTTATTATATTCCGATTATAATTAAATGGTTAATTATATATGAGTGAAGAATGATAGAGGGTTACAAAACAATTCTGACAAATTTTGTTAAGAGAATTCCTCCTACTGTATTTGGGGCTGACAGAGTTGAATATCTATGCAATAATATCAATGCTATGTCGGTAGATGAAAAGCTTCAGACAATTAAACTTATGAACCACATGTTAAGCACAATGCTTGAAAGAGATGCATCCGATATCGAGCTTGGCGGGAATGCAACCGGAGGTTTTGTCTGGTTTAGAATTTTTGGTGATAAAGTGAGAGTGCGCGACCTTCCGCAGTTTACAAACGATGAGGCGGCCTTATTAATTCTTTCTCTGCTTAACCAGAATCAGTTAAAATATATAATTGATAAAAGGAATCTTGATTTCAGTTATACTTTTTTTTACGAAGGCTCGCAGAAAAATGTGAGATTCAGAGCAGATACTTATTTTGACCTTGATACTCTTACCTTAAATATGCGTGCAATTTCGGTTACTCCCCGATCAATAGACTCGCTCGGTTTTCATCCTCTGGCTGTAAAATCAATGAGCCATGAATATATTAAATTTGGTTTATCCCTTGTAACAGGAATTACAGGTTCGGGCAAATCTACTACATTAGATGCAATAATAGACGCACATAATAAAATAGACCCCGCGCATATAGTAATAATTGCAGCTCCTGTTGAATATGTCCATACTTCAAATGTTGCAATAATCAAGCATAGGGAAGTTGGCAAAGATGTAAAATCATTTAAGGAAGGAGTTATCCAATGCCTCCGCCAGGATCCCGATATTATAGTAATTGGAGAAATGAGAGACCCGGATACTATTCTTGCGGCTCTGGAAGTTACGGATACCGGACATAAAGTATTTTCTACCATGCACACTTCTTCTGCCGTAGAATCTATAGACAGAATTATTGCCGAAGTTAATCCTGTTGAACAGGAACGTGTTAGAAACAGGCTTGCAGATGTATTAATTTCGGTTGTTTCACAAAAATTAGTTCCCAGTATAGACGGTAGAAGAGCCCTGGCTAAAGAAGTTTTAATTGTTACCCCAAGTGTTAAAGCAGCAATAAAAAATAATAACACCAGTGAAATTTATATGATGATAAATCAGGGCGGGCCGCAAGGCATGCTTACAATGGAACAGGATTTGTTAAGATTACTAAATGAAAGAAAAATTACAAAAGACAACGCAATAGCTTATTCAAATAATAAAACACGAATGTTACAATTATTAAAAGTCATTTAATAGATGAAACAAATTATAACTTTATTCTGTGAAGGTTCCGAAGCAAAGATCGCTTATTTTGAGAAGGTTAAAGACTCAGTAAAAATAGTGCGTGTTGCAGCAGTTCCACTTTCCAAGGCTTTAAACAGTGCTGCTGATATGGACAAAGCACCCGTTTTTGAAGGGGACGAACTTTCATCTGAAATTTCTTTGGATAAAGATACGGAAAGCAACATAAGTATTTATGATTCTTCCGATGTTGGTATGATTGGAAATGCACTGCGCGGAATTAATATAAAAAAGGTAGAGTTTATTCCAATAGTTACTGAACCTATACTTAATTTTCATCCTTATGAAGGCCAGACGGATTCCAGGCATGACAAAACAATTGAGAATATAAAGAAAGATATTCAGGCGGTTAAAGGAATTTCTGTTGCTTCCAACATGATTGATTTTGTTGAACTTAAAAATAAATCGTTAATGGGAGTATTTTTAGAAGGAGATATTCCTTGTATACATTTAGTTAACCTGCTTGCAAGCCATTATAGAAGAAGGTATTTGAAAATTGCCGGTATTAAGGCGGCCGAACTTTCCCTTGCATATTATGTCTCAAAATCTACAAAGTTTTTCCCGGAAGATTTTTCGTTAATAATATATATTGGAAAAGAATACAGCAAACTTCTGTTTCTTGAAGGCCAGCAATTAAAACACTTCGGGGCTACGCTTGATATTGGAACCCGTAACCTGCATACATACGATGTTTATTTTTCCAAAATTCTTCTGGAAATGGAAAATGGCGGAATACCTAAACTCGATAATATTATATTGTGCGGTGAAGACAGGTCTGAAAATTTAATTCTTTCATTTTACGGTACATTTCCCGAAAGCAATGTTAGTGAACTTAAATTTGAAAATTTCGATACTACAACTCTAAGTGAAGAAGTGATTGGAAATCTTTCATTGTATTCAATTCCTATTGCAGCCGCCGTAGAATATTTTGATACATTAGAAAAAATTACTCATGGAATTTCCTTCTTACCTAAATACGTATTGGATAATCAGAAACCGTTTCAATTCGGATGGCACGGTTATGCATTATTGCCCATTTTGTTCGGGCTTGCATTTTTCTTCACATTTAAAACTTTATCGAATGTGCAGAAAGTAAGCAGCCTTAATGTTAAAATAGACCAGCTCACGGAAAAGAAAAATCAGAATCTTGCACTCATAAACGAAATTACCCCATTAGATCTGAAGGTTAAAAGTTTTGATAATACTCAGATTGTACTTGATTCGGCAGCAAGAGGTACAGAAATATGGTCCAAATTATTGATAAACATTAGCGATTTTATGGAAACCCGCAGGAACTTCTGGATTACTAAACTTATATCAACTGGTATGGAAGTTGAAATAGACGGTTTTGCCCTTTCGCGTAGTGTAATTACCGAATTTGCCGATCAATTTCATAATTCCACCTTAATGAATATTACTACTGAAGCATTAAAGAAAGAAAACGCTTATTCGTTTAAACTGAAATTTAAAGTAGAAATTGAAACTGCGAAGAATTAATGAATACTAAACTGAAAAATACTTTAATTATTTTAGGCCTGATCATTTTTATAACGGTTACAGGCGGCCTGTTCGATTTTGTTATTCAACAGGGTAAAATTAAAGACAGGGAAAAGACCATTAATGATTTAACCCGCTATCAGGAAAATACAGAAGTATTGCAGGAGCAGCTTTTGCTGCTTAAAAAGAAAGTTGCTCAGTTAGATTCAATTCTGGCTACACGTAAATATATTCTGCCTGCCCCTATTACACAATCTAAGTTTTTTGATTTTATTGCCAAAATAAGTTATTCATTTTCTTCTTATTCGAATGTTAATGTTGATTATCTTGAATTAAAGCCGGTAAAAAATTATTTTGAATATAGTTATAACGTAAGCGGTGTTGCCGAATATAATGATTTTAATAAAATCCTGTATGGTATTGAAGAAAGCAAAGCAATTAAAAAAGTTTCTTCGGTAGAACTTTCAAACAATTTAAAAACAGATGAAGATCAGACTCCTCATTATCTTGTTAATTATAAAATGAAAGTAAGTGTTCTTTATGCTAGTGATGATAAAATTGCATCAGCCGAGTATAAGGAAAACTCATTAACTCCTAACCCATTGTATAATTCATTTTATCCCCTTGTCCGCAATGAAATTCCGCCTAATAAAGAACATTTGCTGGATGTTCAGAATGCCAAACTTCTTGCACTTATTCCTGATGGCGCATTCCTTTCTGATGCTCAGGGCAATACCTTCCTTCTCTGGGAAGGTGAAAAAGTGTATTTAGGTTATATTACAAAGATTGATTATGAAAAGAACCAGGTGCACTTTATTCTTAACAAAGGCGGTATAATTGAAAATTTGGTTTTGGACCTTGAAAAAGAAAATAAACAGAGTAAATAAAATGAAAAGGCTAACAATAATTTTTATGTTAATATTGACCGCTAAAATTACGGCTCAAATTGATTTTGTGCAGCAAGTAAGCGGCAGTGTAGACCCTAAATCTCTCGTAACAATTTCAGAGACACTACCCTTCTCTAAAGCAATAGACATTTTAAGCCTGGTGAGTGAAAAACTTACAGGTAAAAAAATAGTATCTACAGTAAAGCTTGAAGTTCCCATTGGTGTAACTATAGATAAAATACCTTACAAAAAAGCGTTGTTGATAATAGTTCAGTATCATAACCTTGTATTTGAAGAAGGGGAAAATACTATTGTTGTAAAGAAAAAAACGGAAGCAGGTGGAGGAGATACTTCAAGCACTTCGGCAAATATAAATGACAGGGAAGTCTCTATCAGTGCTCTATTTTTCGAAGGGGACGTATATTCAATGCGCGAAAGGGGCGTAAACTGGCAATGGCTGCTTACAACGAAAGGTTTATCAATCGGGCCGAGTTTAACAACTGCACAATCGAGCATAACGACAAGCGGGTCAAGTACTACAACTACTACTCCTACTTTCGATCTTACAACAAATTCGGCATTCAATATGGCAGGCTTTGACGGAACTGCAACTTCTATGCTCAGGTTTTTTGAAAATGAAAATTTAGGTGAACTTTTTTCTAGCCCTACTGTTACAGTTAAAAGCGGAAGGACTGCAAGGCTTCAGGTTGGTGTTGATATTTCCATTAAGCAGAAAGATTTTGCTGGAAATATGCAGGATAAATTTGTGCCGACCGGTACAATTCTTACTGTTACACCCCGTATAATGACCGAAGACGGAATTGATTTTGTTTACCTTCAGCTGGAAGTTGAAAAAAGTACCGGTACCGTTGATGTTACTACCACAACAATTGCAAAAACCTATGCAAAGACTATGCTCTTGTTGTTGGACGGAGAAGAAACAACAATAGGCGGGTTATATGTAAATGAAGAATCGGACGTAAGGCGCGGAATACCGATTCTTAAAGACTTGCCATGGTGGGTTTTCGGTATCAGATATTTAACCGGCTATGATGCCAAAACAATAAATAAGAAAGAAATCATTATTACTGTAAAAGTTAATATTCTGCCTACTTTGCGCGACAGGATAAAAAACAAAATAGAAGAAAATTTGATTAAGAAAGAACAGTTGAAAAATCAGAAATTAATGGATAAATACAAATCCGATTCGGCAATGAAAGAAGAATTAAACAAATAATACAAGTATGATAATGGATCTGGAATCAATAGTAATTGTAGATGACGATATTAACCTCTGTAAGGTTTTGTCGGAAGAATTAAAAGAAGTCGGTTATAATGCTGATTATGTTACCAATGCTGATGCATTATTCAGATATTTGGATGAAGGGAAGCCCGTAGATTTAATTCTGCTTGATTTGAAAATGCCTATAAAGGACGGATTCTATGTTCTTAAAAGAATGCAGCTGGAAGGGATTAAAAAGAAAGTAATAGTTTTAACAGCATTCGCCGACCTTAAAAGCGCAATGGAATCTGCCAAATTAGGTGCAGCCGATTTTGTAAGCAAACCTTATGATTTAGACGAATTAATTATCAGCATCAGAAATGTTTTACAGTTAAAATAACATGAAAATAAGCGCAAAGCTGCTTTTAATTTCCTTTTCTGTTATTGTAACGGTTTTTACTATTTCAGCCGTTATATACTACTCCCTTACAAATTCTCTTCTCGATTCTCAGTATTCAAAAAGCGTTATAAACTCTTCAAGCGATTTTGCTAATTCCCTTCAATCTGCTTTAGGCAAAATGGATCAGGAAGCTCAGGCTATAATTTCTTTCAATCCTAATCATGGCTATAATCTTAAAGGGCTTGAAACGGATTTGTTTTTTAAAATAGAAAAAGATTCTTTGATAGATTACTCCACTTTTATAAGTAAAGATTCGGTTTATTTTAATAAAAGTTCCCGTTCAATAAAAGAGTTTGTGGGAAAAAACAGGAATGTTATTTTCCGTGCCACTCAGAAAAAAGAAAATACGGTTTACTTCTACGGAAAAGCAGTTACACAGGATTTTCTTAACAGATTATCGGAAAAAGTAAGGGCGGAAGCCGCTTTAATTATTAATGGCGGTATGTATGAAGTTTCTCATTCATATAAGAATAAACAATATATTAACATTATTAATGATGCTTTCGGAAAGTTGAAAATAAAAAACATGTTCGATCTGCATAAAGAATATCTTGATGAATCTGATTTCTTTGCAACAATTTATACTTCGCGGACTATAAGCGTTGCCGATGATAAGATCGCTTTTCTCATTTTCAACAATGCTACTGAAAACATGAAATTCCGTTCGACAATTAAATTTGTTTTGATACTCATAATAATTTCCGGCGGAGCTCTTTCACTTATTATGATTCTTCTATTTACTACAAAAATTAGAAGGCAAATATCACTTCTTACAGATAGTGCAGAGATAACTGCAAAAGGGGACTTAGACCACAGAGTTAAAATAGTGACAGGGGATGAAATAGGTAAATTCGGTATATCGTTTAATAAAATGCTGGATGAACTAAAAAGGATTAAAGATGCGGAGAGAGAATACCTGGAGTTCCTAACATTATTGAACCAGAATCCTTCCTTAAAAGAGGTTTCAGAAGCGGTGCTTACAAAAATAATAAAAGGTACGGGACTTACATTTGGTGTTATTTATTTTATTGACGGCAATTCTTTGACAGTGGTTTCTTCGCATGGAATAAGCAAGGAACACGTTCAGCCTGTCCAGACTTCTAATTTCTATTCAAAAGCAATAGAAGAAAAAGAGAAAATAGAATTTATCTTTAATGAAAACTATCCTGAAATAAGAACCGGGCTTGCCTACATAAAAATTAAGTACCTTCTTATTTTTCCAATTATCTATAATAGGGATGTTATAGCAATTATTGAAGTGGCTTCGGAAAATGTACCCAGGATTAATGTCCCTGATTATCTTGATAAAATTCATGATCAGCTTGCTATAGGTTTAATTAATGCTAATTCACTTTCGCAGCTTGAAAGCTATATTGAAGAATTAAAGACATTAAACGAGGAGTATGCTAAGCAGAATATTCAAATAAAAGGGCAGAATGATAAATTAATTGAATTGCATAATCAACTGCGTGAAAAAGCAGAGGAGCTGGAAGAAAAAAGGAATCAAGCTGTAGAACTAACAAAAGTAAAATCGCAGTTCCTTGCTAATATGTCTCATGAATTAAAAACTCCATTAATATCAATCATCGGATTGACCGAATTAACTTTAAAGGAACAGATTGCCGATAAAAAGCTTAAAGAGCGGTTTAATGTTGTTTTTAGAAATGGGAAAAAACTGCTTAATATGATTAACAATATACTTGAGTTTTCGAAATTTGAATCGGGCAATCTGGAAATTAAAAATGAAGTATTTCTGCTTAATGAACTTTTAAGCGACTTGAAGGAAAATATAAATCCGCTTGCCAAAGAAAAAGGTTTAATATTTAATATAGGAAATTTATCTTCGGAAGTACTTGTAAATACCGATAAAGTACTGCTTGAACGTGTATTGTCTAATATACTTTTTAATGCAATAAAATTTACTGAAAAAGGAAGTGTTGAATTAAATATACGATTCAGTGTCCATAACAGCAAAGATATAGAATTTGAAATAAAAGATACCGGAATAGGTATTAGTGAAGAAGATCAGAAAGTTATATTTAATGAATTTAAACAGATTGATGAAGGTTATAAGAAAACATACAGCGGTGCCGGCCTTGGCCTTGCTATCTGTAAACGTTATGCTGATATGCTTGGCGGTACAATAACTTTAAGAAGCCGTATAGGTTCCGGTTCAATATTTAGTGTAAAATTCCCCGGAATAATAATTGAAATTATACAAAATGTTATAAATGCGAAGAATCCTATTGTGCCTCCGGAGCCGATTAAAAAAGATCTTAATGTTATGCTCTTTTCTGCTAATAATAACACGAAAGAATTAATTCAGGATTATCTAAGCAGTTACAGCATTTCTCTTAAATATTATTCTACTGCAAATGAATTACCTGAATCCGGAATTAAAAGGTGGGATGCCGTACTTATTGATGTAGATGCGGGGCCGGAAATATGGAAAGTAATATATAATTTAAAGAAAGAATGCAGTATTGTTCCGGTTATTATTCTACGGATGATTGAAAAAGAAAAAATCGGTTTTGGGATGCTGATAAATGACTTTTTATTCGGTAAACTAAACAATGCGATTTTAACTTCATTAACTGAAATATTAACTGAAAGAAAAACACTTAAAAATATCTGCATTATAAAAGTAGAGAATTTACAGAATCCCGATTCTTACAATCTAGATGGTGTGTCAACTATAATATATTCGGGCTGGGAAGCATTGGAATCATACATAGTGGAAAACGGCATAGGCGCTGTTATAGTGGAAATGCTTGAACCTTTTCAAAATTCAATTGATATAATTTATCAGTTAAGAAACCATAAAAAAACAAAAAATATTTTTACCGCTCTTAATATGCCTTTATCAATAAGCGACAATAATTCAAGAATGGTTTTTGATGAAATAGAAAATATTACTATAAAATCGAAAAGCCATCCTATGGATGCACTTAAAATATTAAGAGATAAACTCGCTTTAAGTGCGGAAATTGAACATACTGAAGAAGAAATTGCAGTAGTTTTACCTTCCAATGGAGAAGCCCATATCTCAAAGAAAATTCTTATAGTAGATGATGATAAAGATACACTGTTTACAATTGGACAAATAATTAATGGCATTGGATATGAAACATTCTTCGCATCAAACGGAGTTGAATGCCTTGCCGCACTGCCTAAAATAAAACCGGATTTAATTCTCCTTGATATTATGATGCCCCAGATGGATGGATTTGAAACTATTCAAAGAATAAGAAAAGATGAAAAATTTAAGCATATTCCGGTTGCTGCTTTAACTGCATATGAAATGCTCGATAATAAAGAAGTAATTGAAAAAAACGGGTTTGATGATCTAATTACCAAACCAATTGATTCAAATTCAATGGCTTTTAAAATTGAAAAACTATTTGCAATTGTGAGATGAAAAAAGTACTTGTAATTGATGATTTTGCCGACAATGTATTTATACTTCAAGACCGGCTTGAAAGGGAAGGCTATGAAGTAATTACAGCCTATGACGGTTTTACCGGTATGCAAAAAGCTTTTGACGAATTGCCTGATTTAATACTTCTTGACGTTATGATGCCTGATATTTCAGGCTTTGAGGTTTGTAAAAGGCTTGTTGCAGATGAACGCACAAAATTAATCCCCATCATTCTTTTAACCGCATTAACCGAAACAGAGAATATAAAAGAAGGGCTTGATGCCGGTGCCTATGATTATATTAAAAAACCTTTTAACCGTGTAGAACTGGTATCACGTATTAAATCGGCTATACGTTACAGCGAAGCCAATAAAATTTACCTTGAAATTGAAAAAATTAAATTATTTGCCGCTACTATTGTAACTGCCAACCATGAAATTAAACAGCCCCTTACTCTAATTAATATTTGCATTGCAGCTATTAAGAGAGAGTTAAGGAATGAAAATATTTCAAAGGATAATTTGTATAATAGAATTGAATATATTGAAAAAGCTACTGCAGAAATTATTTCAATTCTGGATAAGTTAAGCGCAATAAAGAAACCTGTTATTACTGAGTATATTAATAACTTACAAATGATTGATATAAGGGGGAAGGAAGAAAATCAGGGCAGCAGTTCTTCAACTGCAGATAATAGCTGATCGAAATTATAAGGTTTGCGGATAATCTTATCTATCTTTATATCATATACAGGCACTTCATCAAAACTTTCTGAACCGGTGGCAAATATTATTTTTACACTGCTATTTGTCCGGGTTAGTTTTTTAATGCAATCAATTCCATCCATGCCGGGAAGTTTTTTATCAATTATAGCTGCATCTAATTGAAGGACAATACTGTTTGCAAGAAATGATTCGGCATCAAGAAAAGAAAAAACAGTATATTGTTCCGATAACAGTCCCGTTAACAATTCATTTATCATCGGTTCATCTTCTATAATAGCCACTGAATGTTTAACTCTGGAAATAGCGGGAAAAGTGAGAGTAAACCGGGCTCCGTTATTTATCTCGCTTTGTACTTCTAAGCCGGAATTTGATTCATCCATTAACTTTTTAACAATTGCAAGGCCAATACCGGAACCTCTATTCTTTGTAGAATAATTTGCATCAAAGATATGTTTTAGCGCATCAGCCGGGATTCCTATTCCATTATCGCTAATTGTAATTTCAACAAAATTGCCTTTGTGAGTGTGTAAGTTTATAGCTCTTAGCTCAATTGTGCCTTTTTCTAAAAATGCTTCATATGAGTTAGTAATTATATTGGTAATTACTCTAATGAATTTGGATTTATCGATTCGTATCGGATATAAATCCGGTTCAGTCTGAATATTAAAATCAACTTTACCCTTAAGAGATTCAATAAAAGAGTGAGACAGCATTACCAATACAATATTTGTATCAATAACTTCTGCACTTAAGGTTTTGCCGGAAGAAAGATTATCCAGCAATTCTTTTGTACTTTCTATCCCGTATGTTAAGTGGTCCGGTTTACTCTGTTTTTTAAGTAAGTTAAATACTATAGTTAATATATTATTTAAATCATGTTTTATAGAATTAAGATCGAATGAATTCTGGTTTATATCATTTGTAAAAATGGCAATAAAGCCAAGCAAATCGTTTTCAAATATGACCGGGAATAGATAAAATGATTGATTTGTTCCTTCTGAAACAAATTGCCTTACACCTGTAAAGGGCTCGCTGTTTTCAGAAGAGATTTTTGCTAAAATATCTGCACCATGTATATTCTGATTGAACAAATCATTCGACCAGATAATGTCATGTTTAATTGTGAGAAAAGCAGCAGGATTTTTATAATTATTGAAAATTTCCGTAAAGAAAGGCTGTGAACAAAGATTACTAAGGATGGAATTATTATCTTCCATTATCCTGAATTAAATTATAATTTTTAATTTTAGTATAAAGAGTTTTTTGGCTTATTCCTAAAGCGCGGGCAGTGTCTTCGCGATTCCAGTCATAATGATCAAGTACTTTTTTAATATGAACTTTCTCAAGGTCATTCAATGACTGTATGGCGCCTTCTTCCAATTTCTCGGCAAGAACAAAAATATCTTCCTTAGGAATGCTTAGGTCCTTAGGCTGTATTGTTTCTTCTTCAGAAAATATAAGCGCTCTTTCAATAATATGTTCAAGCTCTCTTACATTGCCGGGGAATTTATAATTAACTAATGATTTTTCTGCCGCAGATGATAACTTCTTTACCATTCTAACCGGAGATTTCCTTTGTAAAAAATAATTTGCAAGAAGAGTAATATCATTTCCTCTTTCTCTTAAAGGCGGTATTGTAAGAGTAATAACATTCAGCCTGAAAAGGAGGTCTTTTCTAAAATTTTTCTTTTCGGCTTCTTCCATCAGGTTTCTATTCGTGGAACCGATTATCCTAACATTAGAATTAATATTGGTTATTCCGCCAATTCTTCTGAATTCACCATTCTCAAGAAAACGCAGCAGCTTAGGCTGAAGTGCAATGCTTAATTCACCAATTTCATCAAGAAACAATGTACCGCCGTTTGCAATTTCAACCAATCCCTGTTTAGAATTTTTTGCATCGGTGAATGCTCCTTTTTCATATCCGAATAATTCACTTTCAATAAGTTGATCCGGAAGCGATGCGCAATTAATTGCAACAAACGGCTTTTTGCTGCGCGATGAATTTTTATGTATATATTCTGCAAATAATTCTTTTCCGGTTCCTGTCTCCCCCTGGAGCAGTATGTTCGATTCAGAGTGGGCAGCCCGTTCGGAGAGTTTTAATGTATCTTTAATTGCGTCGCTATCTCCAATTATAGATTTAGGTACCGATTGATCTACTTTTGTAGAAAGGACTTTATTGTTAACGACAAGATCTTTATACTCAAGTGCGCGGTCTATGGTAACAAGCAGTTGTGCAAAATCGTAAGGCTTGGTAATGAAATCATATGCACCTTTTTTAATGCAATTTATAGCAGAGCGCATTTCAGTTTTGGCGGTAAGAATAATTACCTGAAGAGAGGGATAATTTTCTTTCGTATAGGCAAGCACTTCCTCTCCCGGCATTTGCTTCATTTCAAGATCAAGAAGAAGAATATCGTAGTAGTTTTTGTTAAGGTTTGCTATGGCCGATTTGCCGTCATAGACAATATCGACTTTAAAACTTTCCGATACTAACTCCTCTTTTAACAAATAGCATAGAGTTTCGTCATCATCGCATATTAATATTTTAGCATCCTTTGGCATCAGAAAATCATATTAATTCAGCTAAAAATATACAAAAATGCGGAATTAAATGCGTTTATTATTTAAAAAGAGACAAAAAGTAGATAAAAAAATATTAATAATTAGCCCAAATAATTGACACTTTAACGGGGGAGTTATATATTTGTGTCCTATATTTTTTTTAGGGGTGCGTAGCTCAGTGGTAGAGCATCTGCCTTTTAAGCAGAGGGTCGGTGGTTCGAGACCACCCGCGCTCACAAAACAAATAAAAACCTTGAAGCAATTCAAGGTTTTTTTGTATGAACAAGTACTACGTTTACATATTGCAATCCGATAAAGGCCGCCACTACATCGGCTATACTTCTAATTTAGACCAACGCCTATCTCAGCACAACAGAAAGCATAAGGGTTTTACCGGAAAAGAAGAGAATGGTTGGGAACTGGTTTGCTTTGTAGAAGTGAATGAAAAAATGAAAGCAATTGAACTGGAAAAGAAACTTAAATCATTCAAGAATTCAGCTAAAGCAATAATATATTTACGGGAACATAAATTTTAAGCAGAGGGCTGCGTCCCGATAGTCCCGATTTATCGGGATATCGGGATCGGTGGCCACGCCTCAGGCGGGTAAATTCTCGTCCATCCCGATGGACATTGAGTAGGCTGGCATCGCCAGCCGTATCGAAATGTATCGGGACAGGTTTACCCGGCTTAGACGGGCTCCGCGCTCACAGAATAAGCCCTTGCAATATAATAAGTTGCAGGGGCTTCGTGTTTTAAAGTAAATTGACTGAAGTACAAACTGAAGTACATTTTTCCATTGCCCCCAAATAATATTTTACTAATTTTGTTAAAGCAAATATGCGGGTAATAATATTAAATGCTGAACGACAAAGAAACCGGATTTGATTACGACGCCTGTCCCGATTCAATAGTTTCTATATCATTAATCGGGAGCGCCCGCTACTACAATAACAAGCTTGGCATTTGGATGAGCGTGGACCCATTGAAGGGGAAATACCCTTCTTTTACACCGTATAATTATTGCTTCAATAATCCTGTTAGGTTATTTGATCCTAGTGGAATGTTTCCAGCTGATATTCATGCCTTGGTAATTTGTTCGGTTTACAAAGAAAGAAACATTTACCTCGAATTGGCAAAACAAGCACTTCTTTGCGATTGGCAGTTAGCCAATGTTAATCAAGAACACTTTGACAATTTTGATAGCTATGAGCAGGTAAATAATTTATGTGAAAGTAGAGGGGGATTTTTAAATTTGTCTGAACACACAATCGGTGATTTTTATGCTCATTCAAATTATGTTAATATTTGGACAGACTTTTTAAAATCCGATGAAGGTAAAAAATATACTGATGCTGATATGCCAGCTTTTGAAAATATGGGAGATATACCCGCATTCGATAAAATAGTAAAAAATGAATTACAAACGACTACATGGAAGAAAGGCGAGACTGATAGGGATCATGATAATGGCACACGTTTTAAGTCAAAAGATACGGCCGATAAAAATGACCCTAAAAGTGTGCGTTTATATAAGCTTGCTATAAAAGGTTATGTTAAATCACTTAAAAATCGAAAAGCCGAAGAAGATAAGAAAGAAAAAAAGAAAGAAGAAAAGAAAAACAACGGATAGTTAAAAAGGATTATAATATGAAAAACTTATTATTATTCATGGTTGTAATAACGGGAACGATATTCGCGCAACAATATTATAGAACTTATGAAAAAAAAATTAGTTTAACTGATATATATAAAGCAGATAGTAATAATCAGTTATTCCCACGTAAGTATAATATTAAAAGTATCGACACATTATATGCATATTACTTAAATGGTAAATTCTGGCTTCCTCTACAAATAAATACTAATTCGGATAATAATTTCAATATATTTGGTTATGATCCCAAAGAGAAACGGCTTATTAAAATACAAAATTTCAATTATGATGGAGAATATCTATTTGTTTTCAATGAGTTACTTTTTGCAATTAAAAGAGAAGGTAATGACTCCAAACATGGCAAGGTAGGTACTGATAAGATAGTGCTAATAGATATTGACTCATGTAAAATAAAGAAAGAAATATCCTTGCTTTCAGATAGTTGGGTGGAAAATATCGAAACTACTAAAGATTCACTTTATATTTTTCTACAACCCATGAAAAGGGAAGACAATTTATTAATATATCGTTTATTGTTTTTTGTCCGGGATAGACCAGAACGATGGCATTTTAAAGAAGACGGCGATCCAATGTGCTATATTTTTGACAGTGATTTTTTATTAAAAAGAATAATAAAAGTTAAACATAAAGAAGACATAGACATTTTTAGATAACACTTTTTTTAGAAATATTACTAAATATTCTCATATAGTCAATAAAAAGATAAAGATTACATGTTGTCAAAAATGAAGTAGCGCTTTCTATGTAGAGTGTTCAATTAATTATAAATAAGCCCATGTGAGCAACGTTCTTGGCAGATTCGGTTGATATAAACACAATGAAATGGAGGTAAGGGGTTTGCCTCGGTACAATTCGACTTCGTCGAATCACTCGGTAACCCCCTGCTGTTTTTAGATCGCCACGGTACACCCATATGCGTCAACTTAATGAATGAAAATAACAAGAAAGGTGGTTAATTTTGTATAACAAAACGGGTTATACAATGCTAAAAATAGAGAAAAACAGAACAAATTG
>TBL_comb47_HYPODRAFT_10001029_pt1 | contig 36745 bp, 30 predicted proteins | sample TroBogypolimnion_40_FD_10682 | JGI IMG/M metagenome (IMG submission 10682)
ATGGGGGGTATGGAGGCAGGCACTCAGGGGGTGGCCGGATTCAATCGGAATAGGTGGCCGGCTTGAATCGGAATAGGTGGCCGAGATGAATCGGAATGGGTGGCCGACATGGAGCGGAATCCGCACTTAATACGTTGTAGTATAAATCACCAAGCAGTTTGCTTTCGATTTCTTCCTCAAGGGTGCCCCGATGTCGCTGCAACACTGCCATAGGTGTTTGGCCACATCCATCAGCAACAGCAATAAGGAGCTGGATCGCCTGGGGATGAGCCTGATTACCTTGGCCGCCGCCCAACCACTGATAAATGCTTTTTAGTTGGTCTCCAGTGTAGGTCCAGTCAGTCTTTCGACCATCGGGAGCCGCATCAACCAAGCATTCGGACAAACTGCCCTTGTCCAGTCCTGGCACTTCACATTCACTGTAATGTGAACCGATCAACCATTTGGGAGGGCGCTCGCGTAACTCGAGAATCCAATGCCATTGCTCGCCAAGCGCAGCATGCATCCCAAGCACAAGATTACGTATCAGAGGATCTTTAAATCCATCTGAAGTCAGCATGTGATGGGCGCGATCGATCCAAACCCATGCCGGACGCGGATTTGGGTAACGGCGTTTAATTTCCTCAGCAATCATTGCTATATCGCCATGAGGGGATTTCGGATACTCGGCTGTCTCGCCAAGTGGCGCAGCAAGTTGACGGAAAAGTTCATCAGCGGTTGTGGACGGGGTAACGGTAAAGAGTGGAATGGGCTCCTTGCCAGCGAGTGGCGCACATTTGGCAAGCTCCTTTATTAATGAGGTTTTTCCATTCCCGCGCAAACCGTATACCAGCAAAAATGGCTTACTGCTGAGTTTTTCACTTGCGGCTTTAAGTAAGATTTGGCGGCCAAACAGTCGGGGTATACGGTTATTGGTCTTTTCCGCGGGAACAGCAGGAGGGGAGAGAAGTGCAGCCTTTCTTAAGCGGGAAGGCAAGTTTTCAAGCGGCCATACGCCCTCTGACGCATGTTCTTCGACAGATTCAGAGGTCCAGCTTGTACCACCTGACTTGCGTTTATGAAGATATACACTTCCGCTATGGTTCTGAAGATCAATCTTGACCAAATTGACCCCAAATTCGTCACTGGTCTCAGCACCAACGGCCCCAGCCGCAATTGTAATATTGCTCTGCGCAGGTAAAACCCAGGTGCTGTGTGAGTGTCCATGGAGCCAGAAATCGAAATCAGTAGAAATTCGCCTGTTCGAGAGCTCACGCTCGCTCTGATTTAACCAATCAATCGGATGATGCATTAATCCAATACGCACATGAGCCTCTTTTAGGCCAATTTTAGCCGAATTGAACTGCCACTCAGCAGCCAACCATAAAGATCGGTCATCCTCTGGGCCTATGCAAGACCACGCTGAGTTAAATCCTGCAATTCCAACGCGAAGGCCATCAATGGTGACAATTTTAGTAAAACAATGCCGTCCATTGATATCGTCTTGATGGGGCAGATAAGATCTGACAAATTTCGCATATTCATCAAGCCGTCTGAATGCATCCATATGAGCGACAGACCGATCCTCGAAACGCTGATTAATTTTTTCAACATGTTTAGCCGGATCAGTGGCCCAAGATGTGAGCGTCTCCTGCGCGTCCTCGTTTACGTTTTTTCGATTTATGTCGTGATTACCAGGGACTACAAATAGCCGCTCCTTGTCCATAGGGGTGCTATCATTCCCACAAACTGCCAGCAACTCGTCAAAAAATTTTTTGGCCGTCTGGTACTGATCGGCTAAAGGATCCGAACCAGTTTCACCAAACGAAATATCGCCTGTGCAAAAAATCAGATCAGGTATTAACATCTTGTCTGCCTTGAACAGGTTAAAAAGATAGTGAATAAGGCTATCAGTCGCAACGCCGTCACGCCATCCAGTTTTCTTATTAAAGTGGATATCGGAAATGTGAAGCCATGTCAGCATGGTGCGCATATAAGCCTCCGTAACTATCCATAGGTAATGAAAAAACGCAAGGGCAGTCTTATACCACAGTTTAATTTATTTAAATATTAAATTCGTCCAAACGTCTAACCTTCAACTACCACATGGCCACGCTCCAGCGATAGGTCGTAATATGGCACCGAATAGCTATCATTAGACTTACAGTTGGGCTTTTGATAGGCTATTGTCAAAATGTCTGGAATCTTAGTGACCGGAAAGGAGGAATTTGGCATCGTTGGCTATGCATGAGTCAGCACCAAGGATCAGATCTGACTAGGCAAAAGTCCGAGCGGAAAGCATCTATCTATGAGAAAAACGCGGGGGAGACGGAACGAGGGTGAAGCGCGCGGCTATGTACGTGAAGGCGATACGGTTGTGGCTTGCAAACTTGACCGGCGCGCTGAGACGCAAAGCACCTGCAGGAGATCATATAAGAAGATCACCCTCAAAATTCGGAATATCGACCTTGACACCAGCACCCTGACGTCAGCACTTTCCGATGTGAATCGATAACTCATCACTCGTTCTGGAGAGTGGCGACGAATTGAGAATAACGAGATTTTGCAACTAATAGGTATAGCTAAAACACTCCGACGGGAGCTAATCGTTAAAAGGACCTGGGGCAGAAAGGGCCGCAATCGAACAGTGAATTTGTTATTTACGATTGACGATGGAATACATATGATTGCGGAATAATAACGCTAATTTTTCCTACCCGTGCACTTTCTCACCATGCAGAACAATAATATTTTCGTGAGAAGTTGGATTAACTAATAATTAGCGACATTATTTGCTTCTAGTGTATTGCCACACTTCGCAAAATGATAATATTTCGTGAAACGTGTGATTGGCAAAATTATAGCTACAATACCTTCAACAATTGGAATATACCATTCGAGAAAACTGTAATATTTTAATGTAGCGTAAGATATGGAAACAAATAACAATGATATCTTCGATAAGGGCATAATCTCAATCAGAATAACGTTATTTTTTTGGGAAAGCAGCGATGGATAATACTATAGCGATAGCTTTCTTCCACAAGTGCTTTAGCCCACACGCCATAACGATGCTATTTTCGAGAAAAGTGTGATGGGCCAAATATAAACGATACAGTATTCGATAAGAAAAATATTTCTAACGGGACGACGATATTATTTTCTGCAGGTGGGCGATCGTGCCAAGGATGGCAAACAGGTGGAGGGAGTAAGGATTGGTGGCGTGGCAAGGGGCAATTCCGTTCGGAATTGCCCCTTGCTAGTAGAATGAAGAATTTCGGTCGACTGACTGACTAAACGACCATTATTTTTATGATGTTGGACCAGACACCAAACCCATCTGGCCCTAAACACCTCGCCCGGAACATGTACACTTTCCCTGGCTCCAACCCTTCTAAAAGCATATTGCGCGTGTTAAGAAAGGTGGTAGCCAAGGTCCAGGATGCCTCGTCGTTCGGGTCACCAAGACAATAGTAGACATCATAGTGAGCGGCCCACTTTACCTTGCGTGCCTTGAAGAGGACCGACCCGGAATTTGGACCGTGCTTCACGGAAAAGGGATCGGGAGCGCCGATGGGGCCGTGAAAGGTGGCTTTGGCATTCTTGACCTTTTTAACCTTCCTGTCGAGGCCGATGTTATCAATATAACTGGTGTCATTGTACTTGATCGCCTTCATTATGGCGAACTGGCCGAACAGCGTCAGGGACATTGCACATTCCTGGAGTTTTTCAGCCCTCCTGGCGAGCTTCAAACGGTCCTTGTTTGCCGCTTCCAGGTCAGCTTGGTGCAATTCCTCGGCGTGCACCCTGAACTCAGGTGGCCCGGGCACCTCATTGGGAAATTTATCCTGGTAGCCGTGGTGCACCGAGACAAGGTCCGCTACTGTCGACAGCCTAACGATCATATCGTTAATATTGTGATCGGTCAGCTTGAGTTCCAGAAGGTCCAGCGCAGCTAAAGTCATGGTTTCCTCCGAATCGTTGAAAAATGAATGCAGATTCATTATCATCCAAAATATTCAATGCTCAAGCAGCTAATTCGGGTTTCAAAATTATAATTGCGCGGATGATCTTTTAACGAGAACGTGGGCCGCCCCAAGGCCCAAGGAACGCTGTTCGGCAAAAGATTAGAACGCCTGAAAATAATAAAAGAAATATATGGGAGGGCGGCAACGGAGGTTACATTGACAATTTTGGCAGCCATATCGCACAGTAATCCTGAAAGGAGGCGCAGCATGCAGAAGAAGCTGACCATAACTGTCGATGAAGAGGTTTATCAGTGGCTTCAGAAGTAAGGGAGCTGCCGTTTGCTTGGCGGTAAGGTGAGATTATATGATTAGGACAATGCCGATAATGGAAGCGCGAAAGTAACTTACCTCGCTGCCAGAAACTCTTATGCGCGACGGCGAGATAGACGTGCTGGAGATCACCCGGCGCGGTAAGCCGGTGCTGGCAGTTATGCCCTGGGAGTTATACGAGCGGATGGAGAGGGTGTATGGGACGGCAAGCCGCTTAGAGCTTGAGCATGGGAGGATATCGGGCGAAGGGGCTAATAGCGGCGCATTGTTGGAATTTCTGCGCAACAACCGCCTTCCTGCAACGATTCGCCTGTCCGCTGAGGAGATTGATAATCAGATTCTTGATGAGCGCGAAGCATGGGAATAATGGAGCCCTGTAGCTGCCCTATTTCACGGCCTTATCCAATAGAAGCCAACTCCAGCCTGCCGCCCCAACGCAGCATCAGCTCGGCGCGCAGCCGGTCGTTGCCGACGCCATCCAGATCGGGATCTCTTTCGACCAGGGAAAATGCCTCGCGGCGCGCCTGCTCCAGCACTCCGCCGTCACGCAGGATGTCGGCGACCTTCAACTCGGGGAGGCCCGCCTGACGGGTGCCCAGGAAGTCTCCCGGGCCGCGGATCTGAAGGTCGGCCTCGGCAATGACGAAACCGTCGCAACTCCCCACCATCACTTCCAGGCGCTTCGCTCCATCTTCGGAGCGCTTGTCGCCGGACATCAGGATGCAGCGCGAACGCTCGCTGCCACGCCCTACCCGCCCGCGCAGCTGGTGCAGCTGTGAGAGCCCAAACCTCTCGGCATGCTCGATGACCATGACGGTCGCGTTCGGCACGTCTATGCCGACCTCGATGACGGTGGTTGCAACCAGTATGTCGGTCTCCCCCGCCTTGAAGCTGGTCATCACCGCCTCCTTCTCGGCGGCGCTCATCCTGCCGTGCAGCACGGCGACCCTAAGATCCTTGAAGATATCCTGCGCCAGGTGCTCAGCCATCTGAACCGCCGCCTTCAGGTCGCTCTTCTCAGTCTCCTCGACCAGCGGATAGATAATGTAGGCCTGCCGCCCCTTCGCCACCTCGTCGCGCACCGCATCGTACACCTGGCTGCGCCGCCCCTCGCGGGCTACCCGCGTCTCAATCGGAGTCCGTCCCGGCGGCAGCTCGTCGATGACGGAGAGGGAGAGATCGCCGAACACGGTCATGGACAGGGTGCGCGGTATGGGCGTCGCGGTCATGACCAGGATGTCGGGATTGGCCCCCTTGCGCTTCAGGAGCGAGCGCTGCACGACGCCGAAGCGGTGCTGCTCGTCGATGACGCCCAGTCCCAACCGCTTGAATTCTACTTTTTCCTGGATGACCGCGTGGGTTCCCACCACGATCTGCGTTTCGCCCGAGGCGATGCGCTCCAGCGTCTCGCCCTTCCCTTTCACGCTCGCCGTCAAGAGAGCGACCGAGATGCCGAGGCGCTCGCAGTAGCCGTGGATGTTCAGGTAGTGCTGCTCGGCCAGGAGCTCGGTGGGGGCCATGATGGCCACCTGGTAGTCGTTCTCGACGCAGATAAGGGCTGCTAAAAGCGCAACCAGGGTCTTGCCGCAGCCGACGTCCCCCTGCACCAGCCGGTGCATCGGGTGCGGCGATATCATGTCTTCCTTGATCTCGGAAAGCACCCTTCGCTGCGCACCCGTCAGACTGAAGGGGAGCAGCTTCAGCAGTTCCCTGGTGTAGCGGTGCGTCACCTGGAAACTGATGCCGTCCTCCAGGGCAACGCCGCGCCTTTTAAGGGCGAGCCCAAGCTGCAGGAAGAACAGTTCGTCGAAGGCAAGCGAGCGATGCGCCTCGCCACGTCCCTCGTTGAGCTCACCCACTGCGCTGTCGGGATCAGGTGCGTGGGCCTCGCGCAGGGCGACGGGGAGCGAGAGGAGCCGTTGGCGGCTGACGATCTCCTGAGGGAGCGTACCGGCGAGAAAGCGGCTGAAAAGCTGTACCGTGTCCCGCATGATGCGGCGCATCAGCTTCTGGCTCACCCCCTCGGTCAGCGGGTAGACCGGAAGGATCCTGCCGAAGTTATCGGGGTCGCGCGCCATGACCTGGGCGATGTCTTCACCGTCCGCCGCCCACTCCACCTCGGGGTGATGCATCTCGCGTTGGGCTCCGAACTGCGCCACCTCGCCGATGAAGATGCCGCGCCTGCCGGCGAGCCAGTTCTTTTTCATGTAAACGGGATGGAAGTGGAACCACTTGAGCACCAGGCTTCCGGTGCCGTCGCGCACGATCACCTCGAAGTAGCCCCGCCCACCCTTGGTGGTCTGAGGTTCGGCGGAGACCACGGTGGCAAAGAAGGCCTCGGTGCCGCCCGGGCGGAGCATGGAAATGTTCTTCAGCTCCCGACGGTCCTCATAGCGGTGCGGCAGCAGGTACAGGGCATCCTCGACCGTGGCTATCCCCTTTTTGGCGAGCGCATCGGCAAGCTTGGGCCCTACCCCCTTGATGAAGCGGATCGGGGTCTTCAGTTCCTCACGGGGAGCGGCGGCGGCAGCGGTAGCGCGGGCAGGCGAGCTTGCTTTAGCCGACTTGGGGCCTTCAGCAGCTTTGCCTACTTTACCAGCTTTAACAGCGCCATCGGTCCGATTGGCCTGATCGGTCCGATCCGACAGCGACAGGTCGGTCTGATTCGCTGTTGCGCTGGCGGTTTGTTTTGCTGGTTGCTGCGGAGAAATGCGCAGGACGCCGTCGACGACTTCGAGGCTGAGCTGGTCACCCGGCCTGATGGCCAGGGAATCCCTGAGCTCTTGCGGAAGCGCAATGGTCCCGTCTGGGGAAAGGGTTATGATGGGCATGAAGGGGAAAAAGCGAGAGTGCCGGGTCCGGGGCAAGCCCCAAACCCGGCAGCTGACGGTCTACTAGAACAGCGCGTTGATGTCGGTGAGGATTTCTTCCACGTTGATGCCGTGGGCGGCGCAGCCCTGCTCCAGGGACTCGTTCTGAGCGCCCATGCAGCCGATGCAGCCGAGGTTGTACTTGCCGAGCACCTTGACTACGTCCGGGTGCATTCTCATCACTGTCGCAAAAGTCATATCCTTCGTTACCTGGCTCATATGAACCTCCTGAATTTGGTGAAACCGTTGAGTGGTTAAGTTGTTGAGTCGTCGAGTTGTTTCCCGGTCCCTGGCCCTGGTCGCTAGCCCCAGACCTCAGATCCCGAACTGCTATTCGTACCTGATCTCAAGGATCTCGTACTCTTTGGTGCCGGAGGGTACACTCACCTTCACGGTGTCGTCCAGCTTGTGGCCGATCAGCGCCTTGCCGACCGGCGAGGTGCAGGAAATCTTCAGCAGCTTGATGTCCGCCTCGTCTTCGCCGACGATCTTGTAGGTGATTTCCTCTTCGGTCGCGGTGTCGTAGACGGTGACCGTCGCGCCGAAGACGACCTTATCCGGCTTCAGGTTGGAGAGATCGACCACGTAGGCGCGCGCCAGCTTGTCGCCCAGTTCGATGATGCGACCCTCGATGAAACCCTGACGGTTCTTGGCGGCGTCATACTCGGCGTTCTCAGAAAGGTCGCCGTGCGCCCTCGCCTCGGCGATATCCTGGATTACCTTGGGGCGCTCTTCCTTTATCAGGCGTTTCAGATCCTCCTGGAGGGCCTCGTAACTCTCCTTGGTCAATGGTAAGGTCTGTGACATCGATCTCTACTCCTTGATTAACTTGCAGAGGGGCCAGAAGGCCCCCCATTTTGACTGGCATTGTATATTAAGGAACAGGGAACGCTAGTATTAGCGTTCCCTGTTTAAGCTTGCTACTTCAGGTATTCCTGGATCGACTTCACCTCGAGCTTCGACTCCGAGGTGGCGATGATCCCGTCCACCGCCGCCCGCGCGCCTGAGGCAGTCGTGTAGTACGCAACGTTGTTGATCAACGTGTTCCTGCGTATCGAGAAGGAGTCCGCCACAGCCTGGGCTCCGAGAGTGGTGTTGATTACCATGCAGATTTCATTATTTTTGATCGCATCAACGATGTGCGGCCGCCCCTCGAGTACCTTGTTAACCACCTGGACGGGGATGCCCTTCTCCAGCAGATAGGTTGCGGTTCCGCGCGTGGCAACTAATTCGAAGCCCTGATCATACAATCTTTTCGCCGCGCTGACAATATGTTTTTTGTCGGAGTCCTTCACGGAGATGAACACCTTTCCCGAGACCGGAAGCTTGACGCCTGCCCCCGACTGCGCCTTGGCGTAGGCCTCGGCGAAGGTTGCCCCGATCCCCATGACCTCGCCGGTCGATTTCATCTCCGGTCCGAGGATGGTGTCCACGCCGGGGAACTTGGCAAACGGGAACACCGACTCCTTCACGGAGATGTGGGCCGGCACGATCTCTTCGGTGATGCCGAGCTCGGTCAGGGTCTTGCCCGCCATGACCCGCGCGGCGATCTTGGCCAGCGGACGGCCGGTCGCCTTGGAGACGAAGGGCGAGGTGCGCGAGGCGCGCGGATTAACCTCGATGATGTAGATGTCGTCGCCCTTGACGGCGAACTGCACGTTCATGAGCCCCTTCACGTTCAATTCCAGCGCCATGACCTTGGTCTGGCGCCTGATCTCGTCCGCGATCTCCGGGGAGAGCGAATAGGGAGGCAGCGAGCAGGCGGAGTCGCCGGAGTGGATCCCGGCCTCCTCGATGTGCTCCATGATCCCGCCGATGACAGCGATGGTGCCGTCGCACAGGGCGTCGACGTCGATCTCGATCGCCTCGTCGAGGAACTTGTCGATCAGGATCGGGTGCTCGGGCGAGGCCAGGACGGCGGTGTGCATGTAGCGGCGCAGGTTCTCGACGTCGTAGACGATCTCCATGGCGCGGCCGCCCAGCACGTAGGATGGGCGCACCACGACGGGGTAGCTGATACGGTCCGCGACGATCTCCGCCTCCTCGAAGGAGCGCGCCGTGCCGTTTTCGGGCTGGCGCAGGCCGAGCTTCTGCAGCATTTCCTGGAAGCGCTCCCGGTCCTCGGCGCGGTCGATGGCGTCCGGCGAGGTGCCGATGATCGGCACGCCCGCCTTCTCCAGGGCGACGGCGAGTTTCAGCGGGGTCTGGCCGCCGAACTGCACGATGACGCCGAAGGGCTTCTCGACGTCGACGATGTTCAGCACGTCCTCCAGGGTGAGCGGCTCGAAGTAGAGGCGGTCCGAGGTATCGTAGTCGGTGGAGACCGTCTCCGGGTTGCAGTTGACCATGATGGTCTCGTAGCCGTCCTCCGCCAGCGCAAAGACGCCGTGCACGCAGCAGTAGTCGAACTCGATTCCCTGGCCGATCCGGTTCGGACCTCCCCCAAGGATGATGATTTTCTTCTTGTTGGTCGGCTCCGCCTCGCACTCCTCCTCGTAGGTGGAGTAGAGGTACGGGGTGTGCGCCACGAACTCGGCGCCGCAGGTGTCGACCCGCTTGTAGACGGGCTTCACCCCGACCGACAGACGCAGCTCGCGCACCTGCAGTTCCGGGATGTTCCAGAGCTGCCCCAGGTACTTGTCGGCGAAGCCGTAGCGCTTGGCCTCCCAGAGGAGGTCATGCAGCTCCTCCTTGGACTGGGCCGCCAGGTTCACCTGCTTCAGCTCTTCCTCTTTCTCGATGATCTGGCGGATGTTGTGCAGGAACCAGTGGTCGATGAAGGTGAGGTCGAAGATTTCCTCAACCGTCATGCCGCAGCGGAAGGCGTCGCCCACGTACCAGATCCGGTCGCAATTGGGGGTGCGCAGCTTGTCCAGAAGCTGGGAGCGCTCCTTGTCGGTGAGGCCGCGCCGGGTGTCGCCGCCCACGCCGAAAAAGCGCGACTCGAAGCCGCAGGAGCCGATCTCCAGGCTTCGCAGCGCCTTTTGCAGCGACTCCTTGAAGGTGCGGCCGATGGACATGACCTCGCCCACCGACTTCATCTGGGTGGTGAGGGTCGCGTCGGCCGCCGGGAACTTCTCGAAGGTGAAGCGCGGGATCTTGGTCACCACGTAGTCGATGGTCGGTTCGAAGCAGGCCGGCGTTTCCTTGGTGATGTCGTTGGTGATCTCGTCCAGCGTGTAGCCGACCGCGAGCTTGGCAGCGATCTTCGCGATCGGGAAGCCGGTCGCCTTGGAGGCGAGTGCCGAGGAGCGCGAGACGCGCGGGTTCATCTCGATGACGATGAGCCGGCCGTTCTTCGGGTTGATGCCGAACTGGATGTTGGAGCCGCCGGTGTCCACCCCGATCTCCCGGATGATCTTCAGGGAAGCGTCGCGCAGGATCTGGTATTCCTTGTCGGTGAGCGTCTGGGCCGGGGCGACCGTGATGGAGTCGCCGGTGTGCACCCCCATGGCGTCGAAGTTCTCGATGGAGCAGATGATCACCACGTTGTCGGCGGTGTCCCTCATGACCTCCAGCTCGTACTCCTTCCAGCCGATGAGCGACTCCTCCACCAGGATCTCGTCCGTCGGGGAGGCATCGATCCCCGCCATGGACATCCTTTCGTACTCTTCCATGTTGTAGGCGATGCCGCCGCCGGTGCCGCCCAGGGTGAAGGAGGGGCGGATGATGGCGGGGAAGCCGACGATCTTGATGACGCTCATCGCTTCGGCGTAGTTGTGGGCCAGGCCGGAGCGCGGCACCGCGAGGTCGATGCGCCGCATGGCCTCCTTGAAGAGGGTGCGGTCCTCGGCCATCTTGATGGCGGGGAGCTTGGCGCCGATCAGTTCCACGCCGAACTTCTCCAGCGTGCCGTTCTCGGCAACGGCGACCGCCGTGTTGAGGGCCGTCTGCCCGCCCAGGGTCGGCAGCACCGCGTCGGGGCGCTCCTTCTCGATGATGGCGGCGAGGATCTCCGGGGTGACCGGCTCGATGTAGGTGAAGTCGGCGAAGTCCGGGTCCGTCATGATGGTCGCCGGATTGGAGTTCAAGAGCACCACCTCATAGCCCTCTTCCTTGAGCGCCTTGCAGGCCTGGGTGCCCGAGTAGTCGAACTCGCAGGCCTGGCCGATGACGATCGGTCCCGCGCCGATGATGAGGATCTTCTTGATGTCAGTACGTTTAGGCATTGCAACTATCTCCTTCTGTAGGGCGGATATCCGCCTCGTAAAAATCAATCAAACAAAACACGCGCCACAGAGAAGGTCTGAGAAAATCTGAGAAATTCAAAAGCGACAAAATGTTTAACCCAGACTCAGGTTTCTCAGATTCTCTCAGATTTTCTCCGTGGCTAATCAGGTTCAGATTTGTTTCAGATTTCGCTTGGTTCGTCCTGGACCCAGCCGTTTTCCAATCCGCATTCTTCCAGCGCCTCGACCGCCTCGGCGTATTCCTCGGGGGTCACCCGCCGCTCGATCCCCGGCGTCTCCGGTGCCAGGTGCGCCGGGAAGTACTGGCTCATCAGGGCGATGTGGGTTTCCTCCCCGAAATGCTCCGCGATGTAGCCAAGCGTCTCGGCGCTTCCCGCCCTACCCTCCGGCAGCACCAGGTGCCTGACGATCACGCCTCGCACCCCGATTCCCTGCTCGTCGCACTGGAGCTGTCCCACTTGGCGCAGCATCTCGGCCACCGCCAAGCGGTTCAGCTCAGGATAACCCGGCGCCGCGGAAAGCAGGACCGCCTGGTCCGGCGCGGCGTACTTCATGTCGGGCAGATAAATATCGACGACGCCGTCCAGTAAGGCCAGCGTGTCGAGACGCTCGTAGCCGCTCGTGTTCCAGACGATCGGCAGGCGGAACCCCTTGCGGATTGCCAGGTAGAGCGCTGCCAGGATCTGCGGCGTGAAGTGGCTGGGCGTCACGAAGTTTACGTTGTGGGCGCCCTTTTTCTGCAGCCCGAGCATCTTGTCGGCCAATTGGCCGGTGGAAAGGTCGGTGCCGTTTCTCAGCTGGCTGATCGGGAAGTTCTGGCAGAACCGGCAGTTGAGCGTGCATCCGGACAAAAAGATCGTGCCCGACCCACGGCTCCCCGATATGGGCGGCTCCTCGCCCCGGTGCACGCTGGCCGACGCGATGCGCGGCGACCTGCCGCCGCCGCAGATTCCCACCTGACCCGCCAGGCGGTTCACGCCGCAGGCGTGCGGGCAGAGATCGCAGCAAGCCAGCCGGGCGTAGCCGGCCTTGATGCGGCGGACCAGCTCGCCGCTATGGTAAAGATCTGTATATGACATTCGTTAAGTCGTTGAGTCGTTAAGTCGTTAAGTCGTTAAGTCGTTAAGTCGTCTAGTCGTCGAGTCCTTTAAGTCGTCGAGTCCTTTAAGTCGTCGAGTCCTTTAAGTCGTTGAGTCGTTTAAGTCGTTAAATGGTTATCGCAGAGCCGCGCCTTTCTGGAGGCGGACTAGCAATGCCACCACCGGGAACTACCTGAAACTACTCGACGACTCGACGCCTTCCCCACTCAACGATTCCTATCCACTACTCGGCGACTCGACGCCTTCCCCACTCGACGATTCCTATCCACTACTCGACGACTCGACGCCTTACCCTACTCAACGGTTCCTATCCATCATCTCCACAAACCGGTCGAACAGGTAGTGCGAGTCGTGCGGCCCGGGGGAAGCCTCGGGATGGTGCTGCACGGAGAAGATGGGGAGGTCCTTGTGGCTCATCCCCTCGACCGTCTGGTCGTTCAGGTTTTCATGCGCCAGCCCGCAGGCGTGGGAAAGCGACAGGATGTCGACGGAAAAGCCGTGGTTCTGCGCGGTGATCTCCACCTTGCGGGTCGCCATGTCCATGACGGGCAGGTTGGAACCGTGGTTGCCGAACTTGAGCTTCACGGTGCGCCCGCCCAGCGCCAGGCCGAGCAGCTGGTGCCCCAGGCAGATGCCGAAGATCGGCTTCTTCCCCACGAACTCCTTCAGGTTCTCGATGACCTCCTTCATCGGCTCCGGGTCGCCCGGGCCGTTGGAGAGGAAGATGCCGTCCGGCGCCATGGCGAGCGCGGAGGCCGCGGGAAAGGTCGCGGGCACGACGGTCACGTCGCAGCCGGCCGAGACCAGGCAGCGCAGGATGTTCAGCTTGATGCCGAAGTCGTAGGCGACGACCTTGTACTTGAGGTCCTTCCGGTCCACCTGGGGATAGCCGTCAGCCAGGTCCCAGAGCCCTTCGGTCCAGTGGTAGGGCGCCGTGCAGCTCACCCCGGAGGCGAGATCGAGTCCCGACATGGAGGGGATGGCGCGCGCCTTGCGCACCAGGCTTTCCGCGTCGAAGTCGATCGTGGAGATGACGCCGTTTTGAGCGCCCTTGTCGCGCAGGTGCCGGGTCAGCGCCCGGGTGTCGATCCCCTGGATGCCGACGATGCCGTTTTCCTTGAGGTAGGCGTCCAGACTCATGGTCGCCCGCCAGTTGGAGTAGCAGTCCAGGTATTCCCTGACGATGAAGCCCGACAGGTAGAGCTGGCCGCTTTCCACGTCCTCAGGGTTGACGCCCGTGTTGCCGATCTGGGTGTAGGTCATGGTGACCATCTGCCCCTTGTAGGAGGGGTCAGTCAACACTTCCTGGTACCCCGACATGGCTGTGTTGAACACCACCTCGCCCGTTGTTTCGCCCGTTGCGCCGAACGACTTGCCTGTGAAAATCCGGCCGTCCGCCAGTGCCAGTACTGCTTTCATGTATCTTCTCCCGAATCGGTTTATTGCTGCGCCGCGCCCAAGAGGGGCGACTTGAAATGTGACTGGTTTAGAAATAGGACAGCCCCCCATCCCCACCTCGCCCCTCCCCTTGAAGGGGAGGGAGAGTCTGTTCGGGGGGGGACGTCTGAATTCTTATACCCCTTTGTGCACCACCTGCCCTTTGACGATGGTGTAGGCGGCAGCGCCCTTCATCTGCCAGCCGAGGAACGGTGTGTTCTTCGATTTGGTTTCGAGCTTCTCGGCTATCACTTCCCACTCTTTGGCGGGATCGATGATGGTCACATCGGCAACGGCTCCCCGTTTCAGCGTGCCGCGCTCTAAACCGAGAATCTTCGCGGGGTTGCATGACATGCAGGAAACCAGTGCTTTAAGGTCGAGACAGCCCTCCTCGACCAGCCGCAGCGACAGGGGAAGCGAAGTTTCCAGGCCCACGATGCCGTTCAGCGCGACGTTGAACTCCACATCCTTCTCGTCGGGGTGGTGCGGCGCGTGGTCCGTGGCGATGGCGTCGATGGTGCCGTCGGCGAGCCCCGCCTTCATGGCGGCGACATCTGCGGCGCTCCTAAGCGGCGGGTTCATCTTGGCGTTGGTGTTGTAGCCGAGCACCGCCTCGTCGGTCAGGGTGAAGTAGTGCGGGGCCGTCTCGCAGGTGACCTGCACCCCGCGCGCCTTGGCGTTACGGATGATGCGCGCCGAGCCGACCGTGGAGATGTGGGCGATATGTACCGGTGCGCCGGCGAACTCGGCGAGGTAGACCTCGCGTGCCACCGCGACGTCCTCGGCGGCCCAGGGGATCCCCTTGAGCCCAAGCTCGGTGGAGGTGAAACCCTCGTTCATTACCCCTTCGCCTACCAGCGAGAGCTCCTCGGAGTGGGAAATCACCGTGATGCCGACCCCCTTGGCGTACTCGAGCGCGCGGCGCATCAGCTCGGAGTTGGCCACCGGCCTGCCGTCGTCGGAAACCGCCACGCAGCCGGCCTCCTTGAGCTCGCCCATCTCGGCCAGGCTTTCGCCCTTGCTCCCCTGGGTGATTGCGCCGACCGGGAAAACGTTGACGACCGCCTCGTTGCGCGCCTTGTTCAGTATGTAGGAGGTGACCGCCTTGTTGTCGATCACCGGCTTGGTGTTGGGCATGCAGGCGACCGAGGTGAACCCGCCGGCAGCAGCGGCGCGGCTTCCGGTCGCGATGTCTTCCTTGTACTCGAGCCCCGGGTCGCGCAGGTGCACGTGCATATCGATGAGCCCCGGTGTGACGATGAGCCCGGTGGCGTCGATAGTCTGCGTCCCTTCCGGTGCGCCCAGGCCGTGCCCCAGATCGAGGATCACGCCGTCGGCGATCAGGATGTCCATGATTTCGTCTATCCCCTGGGAGGGGTCAATCAAGCGCCCGCCTTTTATCAACAGATTCATCTCAAAGCACCTCGAATAAATCAGGTTAAGGTTGAGTTTAAGGTTAAGCTGGATTATGCCGTGCCTTTCGTAGGGGCGAATCATCATTCGCCCTTAGTGCTCCACTACTCTGCCGCCGGCTCGCCGCCGCAGACGTGGTACAGCATGGCCATCCTGATGGCGACGCCGTTTGCCACCTGCTTCATGATGTAGGACTGCGACCCGTCGGCAACTGCGGAGGAAAGCTCGACGCCGCGGTTGATGGGGCCGGGATGCATGACGATGGCATCCTTTTTCGCCAGTGCCAGCATCTCCGGGTTGAGACCGAAATAGCGGGAGTACTCGCGCATGCTCGGCAACAGCGTCTTGCCCTGGCGCTCCAGCTGGATCCTCAGCATCATCACCACGTCGGCCTGGTCCACCGCCTCACGCATGTCCTTGCAGACGGTGACGTTGCCCAGCCGCTCGATCCCGACGGGCATCATGGTCGGCGGACCGGCGAGAAATACGTGGGAACCCATGGTGGTCAGACCATAGATATTGGAGCGGGCCACCCTGCTGTGGGTGATGTCCCCGACGATCGCCACCTTGAGACCGGAGAGCTTCCCGAATTTCTGCCGCATGGTGAGCAGGTCCAAAAGCCCCTGCGAGGGGTGCTCGTGGGCACCGTCGCCGGCATTGATGACCGAACAGGAAACCCGCTTCGCCAGGTACTCGTGGGCGCCGGAGACGGCGTGGCGCATGACGATGATGTCCGGCTTCATGGCGAGCACGTTGTGGGCGGTGTCCGAAAGGGTCTCACCCTTGGTCACCGAACTGGTGGATGCAGTGATGTTCACCGTGTCGGCCGAGAGTCGCTTGGCGGCGATCTCAAAGGAGGTGCGCGTCCTGGTGGAGGCCTCGTAGAAGAGATTTACCACCGTCTTGCCGCGCAGGGTCGGCACTTTCTTGATGTCGCGGCGGTTGATCTCGTCAAGGCTGTCCGCAGTGTTGAGGAGCAGTTCAATCTCCTCCCTGGTTAAATCCTTGAGGGCAATGATGTCTTTGTGCCTGAACCCCATGAATTCCTCCCCTGAAAAAAAAGTTGCATTGCGCCATGCGAACCTAAGCCGATTCGCCAATAGAAACCGGACATTGTTGCGCTTCGACTCCGCTCAGCGAACGGATGGTCCCTGAGCAGAGTCGAAGGGAACCTGTATCAACTTCCCTACTTCTGCAAGATGACTTCGGTCGGGCGGTTCTCGGCGTCGAAGGCGACCACGATGTTCTCGCTCCTGCTGGTCGGCACGTTACGCCCCACGAAGTCGGCACGGATCGGCAGGTCGCGGTGGCCGCGGTCCACCAGGACCGCAAGCTGTATGCAGGAGGGACGCCCCTGGTCTATGATGGCGTCCATGGCGGCCCGGATGGTCCTCCCGGTGAAAAGCACATCGTCCACCAGCACGACCTTTTTACCCTCTACGGAAAAGGGAAGCTCGGTTTTGCCGACCGGCAGGTGCTCGGCGCACCCCTTGATGTCGTCGCGATACATGGTGATGTCGACGGCGCCGACCGGCACCGCGACCCCCTCGATCTCGGAGAGGCGCGCCGCCAGTTCGTACGCGAGATGCACGCCGCCGGTCCTGATGCCGACCAGTACCAACCCCTCGACACCCTTGTTCTTTTCCAGAACTTCATGGGCTATTCTGGTGAGCGCCCTCTTCACCCCGGTGCCGTCCAGAATCACGGTATTTTCTGCCATAACAATCTCCTTTGCCGGCGCAGGCGCCGATTAAATCTTCTCAATCAAGATGTATGTCTGCGTTCCTTCGACTGAATGGGTACGGCGGACCCTGCAATAAAAAAAGCCTCTCCGCACAAAAGGCGAAAAGGCTCTTACTTAGTCTGTCTAAGAGTACTTTATGCTTCACCTTTGATAACCTCACGGGGCTAATTTAAAAGGTCCTGAATTTCGCTAAAGTTACCATCGCGACCTGCCAGAGTCAAGGTCAAACTGCAGGCCGGAGGGTGAGGTTGTCGTTAAGTTTTTCTTCGGAAAAAAGCCAAAGGGGTCGCACGCGGATTCAACGGATTGGACGGATAACGGCCGATCAAACAAAGCGGTGAGCTTACCCCAAAAACCTACGTTTAATCTGCCTTCTTGCCATATGCCGTGCAAAATGCTATACATCTCCGACCGATTCAGAAAATTAAAAAGGCTTTTAACAGAGGCCGGCGCATTTTCGGGTGGCGCTCGCCCGGCAATGCAAAGGTTATTAAAGGAAGAAGGCATGTTGACAGGAAAACAGAAGAGATTTCTCCGCGGACTCGGGCACGGGTTGAAGCCGGTCATCACCGTTGGCAAGGGTGACGTCAGCGAGTCGCTGATCAAGGAAACCGACGAGGCGTTGGCGAGCCACGAGTTGATCAAGGTGAAGATACTGGAAAGCTGCATGATGGACCGTCACCAGGTGGGCGAGGAGCTCAGTGCCAGCTGCGGTGCGGACCTGGCGCAGGTGCTCGGCAGGACCCTGCTGCTGTACCGCGCGGCCAAAGAACCGAGACTGGAACTGCCCAAGGACAAGGCGGAGAAGAAGAAAAAGTAACGAGCCCGGCATACCAAGCGTCACACTAACAGGAAAAGGCAGGGGAGTAATCCCCTGCCTTTCTTTATTAAGCGGTCGTTTCCTATTCCAGCTATCTCCAGGCTCCCCTCCTCCCGGAGGGGGGACGTAGCATGAGAGATTGTGCTATACTATGACACCCTCTACACCCTCTCGTACGGCTCGAAGAGCCGCTTGAACTCGTCCAGCGCGAAACGGTCGGTCATCCCCGCGATGTAATCGCAGATCACCCGCTCCCTCCCCTCGCGCTCCATCTTCAGCTGATGCTTCATGGGTAGAAGCGTCGGGTGCTTGATGTAGACCTCGAACAACTCCACCAGGTAGCGCTCGGCCTTGACCCTCATGCGCTCCACCTTGTAGTGCCGGTACAGGTTCTGGAACAGGAAGCGCTTCAACTCGGCGTTGCGCTTTGCCATCCCGGGGCTGAAGGCGACGACTTGAAGGTTTACCCTGCGCAGATCCTCCTGGGTGGCGATTCCGAGCCTTTCCAGGTTGGCGTAGGTCGTGCTCACCAGGTCGGTGATCAGCACGCCGATCAGGGCGCTCACCGTCTGGCAGACACCCCGCTCCACGTCGATTCCCGGGTACTTCTTCAGGATGCCCTCGTGCACTTCGTTCCAGAGCTCGACTCCCTGCAACTGCGCCAGGTTGATGTAGCCGGACTTGAGGCCGTCGTCGATGTCGTGGTTGTTGTAGGCGATCTCGTCGGCCAGGTTGATCAATTGCGCCTCGACGGTCGGCACGGTGCCGGGGAGGAACTCCGCATATGCGCCCGCCGGCGTGTCGTACTGGGAGGAGTGCTTAACGATCCCCTCCCGCACCTCCCAGGACAGGTTCAACCCGTTGAAGTTGGGGTAGCGCTCCTCAAGCTCGTCCACCACCCGCAGCGACTGCAAGTTGTGCTCGAAGCCGCCCGCCCCCTCCATCAGCCGGTTCAGCACCTCCTCGCCGGTGTGCCCGAAAGGGGTGTGCCCGAGGTCGTGAGCCAGAGCCAGCGTCTCTGTCAGTTCCTCGTTGAGCCCGAGCCTGCGCGCGATCCCCTTGCCGATTTGCGCCACCTCCAGGGAATGGGTGAGCCGGGTCCGGTAGTAGTCGCCCTCGTGGTTCACAAAAACCTGGGTCTTGTACTCAAGGCGTCGGAACGCGGCGCAGTGGATAATGCGGTCCCGGTCCCGCTCGTAGGCGGGCCTGTTGTCGCGGAACTCCTCATGGTACTTGCGCCCCCTGGAGCTGTCGCTCTTGGCCGCGTACCCGGCCAGATCGCTGCGCTCCATGGTGTTGCCATCTCTCATATGCGCCCCCCTGCAGATACCTTTAAGTAATTAAGGACCTGCCGAATTTGAATGAAAACCCTGAACGGCCTCGCGTGAGTAAGGGGACAGTCCCCATTCGGGGACTGTCCCCCTCGCCTTTGACCTGCCGCTCGCTGAGCGGAGTCGAAGCGCTATAACGGCCGCTAAAGTTATAGTCTGACAAAACGCCGACCAATTCTCTGTGAATTTGTCCGGCATCAGTGCCTACGACGCCGGGCTCTGGTTTTTGTACCTTGATAACTACGCATGAGGCTGATTGATCTGGTTATTTATATACTGCGCCGCGATGCTGTCAACAGCAAAGTTGCCATTGACGCGATGGTAGCATCGTGATAATAGAGCTATTTGGTAATAAGTGTCATAAAGAACCGACCTTAATGGGCCGGAAAAAGGACCTATCGAATGCGGGTGATCGCGGGAAACGCACGCGGGCGCAAGCTGGCCGCCCCTAAGAGCATGCGGGTGCGCCCGACTGCGGACCGCGTCAAGGAGTCGCTTTTCAGCATTCTGCTGAGCCGCCTGGGCGAGTTCGACGGCATGCGGGTGCTCGACATCTGCGCCGGCACCGGGAACCTCGGGATCGAGGCGCTCAGCAGGGGTGCCTCTTTCGCGGTCTTCATAGACTCGCATCCTGAGTCGGCCGAGATCATCAAGAAGAATCTGGAGATCACCCGGTTCACCGACTGCGCCAAGGTGGTGCTTCAGGAAGCGGCCGCCGCACTGAAGTGGCTCGGACGCAGCGAAGCCCCTTTCCACCTGATTTTTCTCGATCCCCCTTACCACGAGGGGATCACTAACCGCGTGCTGGAGCTGCTCTCGGAGTCCCCGCTGGTTGACGCCGGAACGACGGTCGTCGCCGAATTTTCCTCCAAGGAGGAGCTCCCGCGCAGTTTCGGCAGGCTGCGGGAAACCGAGCGCAGGGTCTACGGCGACTCGGCCCTCTCCTTCCTAACCATTGCAGACAGAGGTGAACAGTGCCCCTGAAGATCGCAGTATACCCAGGATCCTTCGACCCGATAACCTTCGGGCATCTGGACATCATTGACCGCGCCCTGAAGATTTTCGACGGTGTCATCGTTGCCGTGGCCAAGAACTCCGAGAAAAACTCCCTGTTCACCGTCAAGGAGCGGCTGGCCCTGCTTTCCCAGGTACTGGTGGACCACCCCCAGGCGAGCGTCGACACCTTCGACGGCCTGCTGGTCGACTTTGTCCAAAAGCGCGGAGCGACGGTCATCATCCGCGGTCTGCGGGCGGTCTCGGATTTCGAATTCGAGTTTCAGCTCGCCCAGATGAACCGGAGCATCACCAAGGAGGTGGAGACGCTCTTCATGATGACCTCGGTGCCCTACAGCTACCTCTCCTCCTCCATCGTGAAGGAGGTGAGCTCCCTGAACGGCCCGGTGGATAAGCTGGTCCCGCCGCTGGTGAAGGCTGCGCTCGACGCAAAGTTCAACAGGTGATGGCAGTTTTTTTATTATAAATCAGTGACATATTGCAGCAAGCCCCGGCTTCTGTTAAGGTTAGAGGCGCCGGGCTGTATTGGGCGCCTTTTTTCTTTCCTTTTCCACTGTTTGCAGACCAACGGATCACGGCAGTTCAGGAGGTCGATGTGATTACCAAAGAAATGACCATTTCGGAAATTCTCAGACGCCATCCCGAGACGCTGCCCGTTTTCGAAAGGTACGGTCTCGACTGCTACGACTGCCAGATCGCCGAATTCGAGCAACTTGAACACGGCGCCTCAGTGCACAAAGTCGATATCATCGCCCTCGTTTCCGAATTGAACAGTCACACCACCCACTAGCCAACCACGAGCGACGGGGCCCGTCAGGAGACCCAACGACCGCCGGTGGCGTAGCTGCCGGCGTACCTTGTCGCGCCCTTTCCGTCCCTCGAAGCGCTCCCGCCTGGGTAAGCAAATTCTGGCAGTCCGGCCATGGGCCGGAAAATTTCGCACTCTAACCAACCCGTACACCACCTTGCACACCGGTACGCAGAGCCCTCCTACCCTAACCCGCGCAGAGTTCCAGTCATCTTTTCCCTGACACGACACAATGCCGCGGGAAGAAACTAAAGCAGGCAGCAACTTTCGAACCATCAGGCACTTTGGAAAGGTAGGCCTCAGCGAACTGATGGCCCTTTGCTCTGTTGCTGTCACCCGTCCGAGCCTGACTGCACTCATAAATTATCCGAGAACGGCCCATACTCCGGTGCTCGCACTGTCAGAAAAATCAACCCACTTGTCATAAATCGAAATTTTACCCTCAAGTTTTCTCCGCTGTCGTCGATACTCTTACAAAGTCGCCTGATTAGGCACCGGACTTGAAAGCCTCTCTGTGCACTGAAACAGGAACTCCTGACACAGTAGGCTACTCATCAAAAGGGATCCTTGCGCCTACTCAATGAAACTAAGCGTCTTCTAGCCGATACACCTATTCCCTGCAAACAGGAGGGAACGAAGTAGGATTTGACACCGGACAGTTAAGGTTCCGGCATTGACACATACCTTGTACTTCAGTCACGTCTATATTTTTTCAACCAGGGGGAATATCACATGAAGCACCTTATAATGAACCTGAACATGGCCAAGAAACTCATGCTGTCTTCTGCCGTCGGTATCCTCTTCATGCTGATCCTGGGAGCCGTCTCATACAGTGGCCTGCATACGCAGAAAAGGTCGCTCGTCGAAATTTTCGATGTCAGGTTCAAGACTTTCGAGGCCTGTGCGGGCGCCGACAGCGCGATTTCCGAGGCCCACGCCGGGCTTTACAAAGTCATCAGCTGGGCGAATGCCAAGTTCGACGATAAGAAGGTCGCAGACCTGGGCCAGGAGATTCAGGAACGCCTGAAAAAGACCAACGAGACCCTGACCAAGGTCTCCAAATCCCCGGGAATCAGCGCGGAGGAGCGGAAACTGCTCCTGGTCATCCTGACCAAGATGATCAGTTACAGCAAGAATGCCGCCGACATGGTCGACATGTTGAAGACCGACCCAAACGCGGCAACCATGTACATGTCCACTGCCGACAGCGACTACGACGAGATCAACCAGAGCTTCGACAAGCTGATGGCGCTGGAGAAAAAACTGAGCAGCGGTCAGTATACAACCGCCATGACCAGCTTTGACCGGACCAACCTGATGTTCCTGGCGGTGCTGGTGGTCGCCCTGCTGCTTTCGACGATCATCAGCATGGTGCTGCAGAGCTTGATTCTCACTCCGGTTCGGGAGACCGTAGCGGTCATCCAGAGCGTCGCCTCGGGCGACTTCACCAAAAGGAGCACCATCCACTCCAAGGACGAGATAGGACAGATGTCGGTCGCCTTCAACGGGCTGGTCGATACGCTCAACGACATCCTGCACCAGGTCTCCAGCAACTCGACCAAGGTCGCCTCGGCAGCGAGCCAGCTCAGCTCCAACTCCGAACAGATGGCAACCGGGGCCGAAGAGGTTGCCGCCCAGGCGGGCACCGTTGCCACTGCCAGCGAAGAGATGGCCGCCACCTCACAGGAGATTGCGCAGAACTGCCATCTGGCCGCTCAACTCAGCGAGCAGGCCAACCAGTCTGCCAGTTCCGGGTCGAACGTCGTGGAACAGACCGTCAAGGGTATGGAGCGCATCGTGATCCAGGTGAGGGCCTCGGCGAAAACCGTGGAAAGCCTCGGTGCCCGCTCCAACCAGATCGGGGAAATAATCGGCACCATCGAGGACATAGCGGATCAGACCAACCTCCTGGCCCTCAATGCCGCCATCGAGGCCGCGCGGGCGGGCGAGCAGGGGCGGGGTTTCGCGGTGGTGGCCGACGAGGTCCGGGCCCTGGCCGAGCGTACCACGAAGGCGACCAAGGAAATCGGCGACATGATCAAGGCGATCCAGCAGGAAACGCGCAGTGCGGTGGGGGCGATGGGCGAGGGAGTCAAAGAGGTGGAACAGGGCACGCTCCGCGCGGCGCAATCGGGCGAGGCGCTCCAGGAGATTCTGCACCGCATCTCCGACGTAACCGTGCAGGTGAACCAGATAGCCACGGCTGCCGAAGAACAGACCGCCACCACCAACGACATCAGCTCCAACATCCTCCAGATAACCGAGGTGGTGCACTCCACCTCCCGCGGCGCGCAGGAATCGACCCTGGCGGCGTCGCAGCTTCTGCAACTGGCCGAGCAACAGCAACAACTGGTAAGCCGGTTCAAACTCGTGTCCTGAGTCCCGGGTTAAGAGCAACCCAAGAGGGATGCAACAGCCTCAATACAAAAAAAAGGAGAACAGATCATGAAACGGTTCCTGCAAGTGATGGTAGCGGTAGTGGCCCTGGTGGGCTGCCTTGGCAGCGCGTTTGCCGCGGACAAAAAGGAAGAGGCCAAGGCACTGGTGAAGAAAGCGGTGGCCGCGATCAAGCAAAACGGTCACGAGGCTGCCTTTGCTGAAATCAGCAACCCAACAGGCAAATTCGTCAAGGGCGAACTGTACATCTTCGTGCTGGACCCCAAGGGAGTCATGCTCGCACACGGCGGCAACGCGAAGCTGGTCGGCAAAACCGTCCTGGAAATGAAGGATTCGGAGGGTACCTTCCTGACCAAGGACCACATAGCGGTGGCTAAGAAGGGAGGCGGCTGGTCCAAGGAATACAAATGGACCAATCCGACGACCAGAAAAATCGAGACTAAGATCGCCTACCTGGAGCCGGCCGGGGACCTGGCCGTGGGCTGCGGCTTCTACAAGTAAGCTGCGGCGAGCGCTCCGGGTATGGCTTACCGTCGTTCAGCTTTCAAGCTGAAAAAATGCCATGTTTCGTTCCGAAGCAAGGCAGCTCTTTGCCACCGAGGAACAGACCGCCACTACCGGAGAAATCACCAGCTACATCCGTTACCGGAGCACGTGAACCGCTCATCGGAACAGACAGCGCCCAAGACAAGACAACCTCGAAAACGGAGAACAGATCATGAAAAGGTTCCTTCAGGTGTTGGTGACAGTAATGGCATTGATTGGATGCATCGGCAGCGCATTTGCTGCGGACAAAAAGGATGAGGCCAAGGCGCTGGTGAAAAAAGCCGTATCCTTCATGAAACAAAACGGCAACGAGAAAGCGCTTTCCGAGTTCAACAACCCGAAAGGGCAGTTCGTCAAAGGGGACCTGTATATCTTCGTGCTCGACTCCAAGGTAACCATGCTGGCCAATGGCGGCAACCAGAAGCTGGTTGGTAAGAACCTGGCTAACTTGAAGGATGCACAGGGCAAACTCTTTAACAAGGATCTTATGGAGACCGCTCAGCATGGCGGAGGCTGGGCCCCGGAGTATAAATGGTCCAACCCGTTGACCAAAAAGATCGAGCCAAAGCTTGCCTATGTTGAACCGGTGGGTGATCTGCTAGTTGGATGCGGCTTCTACAAATAGCAGACAAAGCGCAGGAAGGGGTACTACACCAGGCTCTATCGGGAATCCCGATCAGCTTTGAACTTCCGCTATCCTGTCCTCCCCCTTCAAAGGGGAGGACAGGAGGGTGATGGGACCCTGGCGCCAGTTTATCCCCATCCAACCCAGACCCTCCTGCGCCAAGGCGTCGGCGGTCAAGCCCTCCCCTTGAAGGGGAGGGAGAGTCCTCTTAGCCGAAGATGGTCGAGCTGTTCACAGCGCTGGCTTCCCTGTAGCGCTCTTCGAAAATTTCCATCAAACTCATGTTTTGTCATCCTGAGATGGTGATGTCCAGGCACCCTGGCGACTCTCTCCCCCTCTCTACAAATATTCATTCCAGTGTTCCTTATAGGGACATCAGCCCCAGTGTCATACCGATACCGGATAAAATGCTATTTTTCACTCAAGTTTAAGGTCGCTCAGACGATAATCTTACAATGCACCGCAAGCTATTACGTGAAAATGAACGAGCGACAACAGCGGACTCTGTCAAAAGTTCCATAGGGCGCCTTCTTATCAAGCTGACAGGCAAACAGTTAACAGACGCTCACTCTGCTAGAACATTTTCGGAACACGCTTCAAAGCGGTACTCCAATCGCTTAACGGCACACAGCGCACCGCAAACTTCCGTTCATGGTTAGCTACCAGGGACTGCACCAGGCACGGCCAGTAAGATCAGGGAGAATTTATGGCGGAAAAGACCGGAATCCTTCTGGAAAGCGGCACCAACGAGCTTGAGATTGTCGAGTTCTGCATCAACGACGGCGACAACCCGGGCTATTACGGGGTCAACGTCGCCAAGGTCCGCGAGATCATACACAAGCCGAAATTGAGGTCCCTGGTTGCCGCTCCGCAGTCGGTGGCAGGGATGATGATGCTGCGCAACAAGGTGCTGCCGGTGCTGGACCTCGGGCAGATTCTTGGACAGCGTCCGGCGCAGGTAGCCGAGCGGATGGTGGTACTTGAGTTCAACAGGGTCGTGATCGCGGTGCTGGTCAATTCAGTGTCTCGTATCCACCGCCTGTCCTGGGAGCAGATCGAGGCTCCCAGCGCGATCTCCAGCGGATCCTATATCACCGGACTGGTGAAGCTGGAAGACCACATCATCCTGATCCTCGATTTCGAGCGCATCATCGCCGAGATGTACCAGGGAAGCGCGGTGCTTGCCTTGGGGAGCGATGAGCTGCTCAGCCATGACGGCACCGGCAAGAAAATCCTGGTGGCCGATGATTCCTCCTTCATACGCTTGCAGATCTGCAATTCGCTGCGCGGTGCGGGTTACACGGTGGAAGAGGCCACTAACGGCGAGGAGGCCTGGAATTACATATCCAGCACCCTCTCGGCGGGCAAGTTTGACATCGATGTCGTCATTACGGACGTGGAAATGCCGAAAATGGACGGCCTGCATCTGGTGTCGCTTATCAGAGGGAAGGAAGAACTGGCGCGGCTGCCGGTGTATGTCTTCAGTTCGCTGGCATCGGATGACAATATCAAAAAATGGGAGAAGCTCTCCATAAACGCGGTCCTGTCAAAGCCTGACCTGCCGAAGCTGGTCGACATACTGGGAGAATGCCTGGCGGCCAGCCGTCCAGCACTCTGACAGGAGAACTCTCCAGCGGACCTGGTAATGCCGCCCCCTACATCATTTACTGGCTATCCGTTTCCAGCACAAAGAAACGGATGCGACCGGAGAAGAATGCCATGAATCCCCCTGACAGTATCCCGCAGGATTATCCAGTTTTAGTTGTGGCCTACGATGAAAAATCCCTGGCAGCAATTGCTGCCAGCGCTCAATCCCTTGGTGTTTCCGTAGTTGGCTGCGCCTCCTTCAGCGAGGCGCAAGAGGCTGCCCTTTCCGGACTCTTTCGCGGGATTCTGGTCGATCTTGCCACCATGATAAAGGCCAAAGACGCGGAAAAGGTCATCGCCCACACCCTGACCGGGATCTACCCTCCCCTGCGCGTCAAGTCCATGGGCTCCATGCTGATCCCGATGATTATGGCGGGCGACGCCAAGCAGGACAAGAGCCTGAAGGACTTTTTCACCAAGACCTGCGCGGCGTTCACTCCCAGAAGGCTGAGGTCCAACAAGAGGAAGGAGCTCTGCGTCCCGACCAGCATTGGGACCAGACGCGGCTTCACGCTCGATATTTCCTGGAGCGGCGTTTTCATCGTCGACATGGACCCGGAACGCTTTTCCCTAGGGCAAGAGGTAACTGCCAGCTTTCTGGTGACTCCCGATCTTGAATTCACCGCGGAGCTCACCGTCGTCAGGCTCCAGAGGTGGGGGGAGCGCCGCCCACCGGGAATGGGCATGCAGTTCAAGCAAATGGATCAGGAGCTGGAGCAGAACCTGTCCGCCCTGATAAGAAGCGACAAGGACAAGGATTACGACAGGTTAGGGAATTAGGGGGATAACATGGTTAACGAGGAAATACTCAGGCAGCTCAATACGACTGGGGAACAGCTCATCGAGCATCTCGACAAGGATGTCCGTGAGATTTTCTCCACGATGGTCGGTATGGAGCTATCCAAATCACAGACCACGACCACGGTCACCAAGTTCAAGGACTGCGTCACTGCCATGATCGGATTTGCCGGGAGCTATCACGGAATGATCAGCATCAATACCCCGCAGAAGCTGGCGCTGGATTTCGCGTCGCAGATGCTCGGGATGGAGATCACCGAGTGCGATGACGACGTGCGTGACGCGCTGGGGGAGATAGCGAACATGGTCGGCGGGTCCTTCAAGCATCACTTCGTGAAGGACGGCCACGAGGTCCGGCTCTCTACCCCTTCCGTCATGTCGGGCGACGAATACATCATGAACACCGGGTCGGTGCCGGACACCCTGACCATCATGTTCGACCACGGCGAGGAGAACTTCCTGGTGAGCGTGTACCTGGAGGCGGGTGAATAGGAGTTACGACTCGACGACTCGACGGTTCCCCTCAGAGGATGCTTTTCCCGAACAGCGAGGCGGCCAGCTCCACCGCGATCTTGGCCGTCTGGTTGCGGTAGTCGAGGATCGGGTTGATTTCGACGATATCCAGCGAGGCCAGGCGCCGGCTGTCGGCGATGATCTCCATGAGCAGCTGGGCCTCGCGGTAGGTGAGCCCGCCGGGAGAGCTGGTGCCGACGCCGGGGACCTCCTGGGGGTCCAGGCTGTCCAGGTCCAGGCTCACGTGCAGGCGGTCCAGGTGCTCCAACCGCTCCAGCGCCTCGCGGGCGACGCACCCCATGCCGCGCTCGTCCACGTCGCGCATGGTGTAGATCGCAATGCCGCTTTCCAGCAAGCGGACCCTCTCCTGCGGGTCCAGTTCCCGGATGCCGATCATCACCACGTCGGTCACCTGCAGCTTGGGCCCCGGGCGCCCCACCTGCACCAGTTCGAAAAAGCCCTGCCCGGTGAGCGCCGCCAGCACCATGCCGTGGATGTTTCCGGAGGGCGAGGTCTGCGGGGTATTGAAGTCGCCGTGGGCATCGATCCAGATCACCCCGGCAGGCTCGTGATGGGTGACCCCGCCGATCGAGCCCAGGGCGATGGAATGGTCCCCTCCCATGAAGATCGGGATGCACCCTGCCTCGACCGCCCGGCGCCCCGCCTGGTACACTGCTTCGCAGACCCGCTGGATGGAAGGGAGGTAGTGCAGTTCCTGCTCCTCCACCAGGACGTCGCGCACCGGCACCTCGATGTTGCCGGTATCCCGAACCTGGTAGCCGAGGCCCTCCAGGCGCTCGGAAATCCCGGCATAGCGTAGCGCCCCGGGCCCCAGGTCGACGCCGCGCTGCGCCTGACCCAGGTCCACCGGCACGCCGATGATCCGAATGCTCGGTCCGTTACCCATCTCCCCTTGCATGAAGACCCCTATAGTTATTTCCAGGCAACCTGAGTCAACCAGGTGGTTGTCACATCGCTTCGTGGCACCTCCGCAAGGGCGCATGATGATGCGCCCCTACAGCGTCAACGACCGATTTTTCCTGTCGCAGTCTAGCATCTTCCGTTGGGCGAATCATCATGCGCCCGCCAACGTCAACGACCATTTCCCCAGCATCAGCAAAGGCAGGTTGCTACCCATCCGTAGGGGCGCATCATCATGCGCCCGCCATCGCCCCGCGCCTCTTCCCGGCTTATCCCTTCAGGTTGTTCCAAAGGTTCACCATGAAATCCTGGGCGTTGGTCAGGATGGCGACCGCCTGCGCTGAGCCGCGGTTGGCCAGCTTGTCCACGCAGAACTCCGTCATGTCGACGACATAGAAGAACACCGGCCGCACGCTGCCGTCCTCCAGCACCTGGTAGCTTGGCACCATGTTGCCAAAGGCGATGGAATGCAGCTGGGTCGCCATGGCGATGACGGTGGTTGCCTTTCTGGCATGGACCCGCATGGCGTCCTGCGCCTGGTAGGCGTCGGCGAGCACCTCGGGCAGCGGACCGTCGTCGCGGATGGAACCCGCCAGCACATAGGGGATCCGGTTCTTCTCGCAGGCGCAGATGATGCCGTCGTTCAAACGCAGGTCCTCGATGGTCTGAGGAATCCCCCCTCTCAGGCGCACCTCGTTGATGATGTCCAGGTGGTTGTAGTGCCCCATCGGCTGAAAGGCCTGGGTGTAGATGTCCTGGCCCAGACCGGTGCGAAAGCGCGCCGCTTCCAGGTCGTGGGTGGCGAGCGCGTTGCCGGCTAAAAGCGCATGGCAGTAGCCGCTCTCCACCAGCCCCTGCATGGCGGAGCGGCTGTCCATGTCGAAGGCGACGGCGGGTCCCAGCACCCAAACGATATAGCCGTGCTCCCGGTCATGGCGCAGCACCTGGTACAGCTCGTCGTAGGAGCGGGAGAACGGGGTCTCCCGGGTGCCGCGGTTTCGGAAGGAGAACTTGTCGGCCAGATGCTCGGTGAGGGGCTCGAACCCGGAGATGTGCAGATAGATCCCGTCCTCGCCGTTCTCGGTGCGCCCGAGCACCACCGGATCCCCCTGCTGCACACGGCGCGGCTCGACGACTTCCGGCTCCCGCCCGCGCAGCACGATCACCGAATCCATCCGGCTTTCGCGGGCCAGGACCCAGTTCCCGTCCCCCAGGTGGACATATTCCGGGTGGTTGGAGGTCGCGTGGTAGTTCCCGGGGAGGACGCCATCGCGCGGTGCGGCCGCGGTGCGGACCAAAGGGGCATGGGCGAGCCCGAGGCGGTTGAAGTCGGGCGGGGTATATTCGGGTATGACATCGCTTGACGGACGCATATGCAAGTTCCTCCCATGGTTGCGGCACGGCGTCAGGAACAGACAACGCCTGCCGGCATCCCTATTAGAACTTTAGCACGCGGGCACGGTAGTTACAATGCAGGGACGCAAGCCAGGCGCTGACGTCCGTTCCGGGGAGTGACGCGCCGCATCCGGCTCAGCCATCTATTGATACGCAGGCCGCTTCCGGCTCAGCCTTCTATTTGATATCCGCAGGCCGCTTCCGGCTCAGCCACCTATTTGATATCCGCAGGCCGCTTCCGGCTCAGCCACCTATTTGATATCCGCAGCGTCCCTTCGCCTTCACCTGGTACATGGCGTGGTCGGCTCTGGCCAGCAATTCGGCCAAACCGGCACTGTGGGCGCCTGAGACGGCAATCCCTATGCTGGCGCCGATCTTGACGGTTGAACCATCCGGCAGCTCGATCATCTCGTTAAGAGCGTACAGCAGCTTTTCCGCTACCAGGGCCGCAATCTCCGGCGCATAGGGCCCGCTGGTACCAACCAGGAACTCATCCCCGCCCAGGCGGGCAATGACGTCCCCCTGCCGCAGGTTGGCCTTAAGGCGCCTGGCCACTTCCACCAGCACCCGGTCCCCCGCCTCATGGCCGAAGCTATCGTTGATGGGCTTGAAATTATCCAGGTCGATCATGTACAGCACGACGTTGAAATCCCCGGAATCCGCTTTCCCCAGGCAGTCGGTCAGCTTCCTCTCTGCCGCGCGGCGGTTGAGCAGATGGGTCAGCGGATCATGCTCGGCCTCAAAGCTGATGGCCTGCTCGTGCCTTTTGCGTTCGGTTATATCGTTGATGATGACTTGGGTCATGGCCGCCTCGCCTAGCACCGCCTCGCCGGAATCGTCCATGACCCGGGTGAGGAGGCAGTGCACCCAGCGCTCTCCTTCCTGCAGCCCGGTCTTGAGCAGCAGATCCCCGGAGGCGGAACCCGCATCCAGGGCAACCTCTCGCAGCATTTGAACCACGGATTCCGCCTGGTCGAACATCAGCTCCAGGCAGTTGCCTTTCGCGCTCTCGATCTCCTCCAGCAGTGCGCCCCCCAGTATCCTGCGGAAGGAAGGGTTGGCCATGATCAGGCGGCCGTCCTGGTCCAGCAGAAAAATGCCGATGCTGGCGCGCTCGTAGATCATCCGGAAACGCCTTTCCAGAACCTGAACCACCTCCCGGAGCTGGCGCTCCGCGTCCAAGGTATCCTTGACCAGTTCCAGCTGGTGATTGACGTAGCGGACCAAGCCGCCGATTTCATCGCAGTCATGGCTTTTGGGTGTGGCAATGGCAAGAGTTTCCCCGGGGAGAACCGCTTTGAGGGATTCAGCCACCTGATGCAGGGGCAGGATGAACATGATCTGGACCACATGGGTAATCACCAGCGCCACCAAAACGATGAACCCGGTCAGGATGAGAGCCGAGCGCAGCGCCTCGATCCGGGCACGATGACCGATGAAATTCCGGTTGGGAAGTATGGTCAGTTCACCGGTTTTCTCGCCCGGGCTGAAGGGAGATTCCAGGGCCAGGCGCACGGCGTCCTTCCGCGACAGCTTTTCGGGAAACGAGCCGAGGCTGGTCTTGAGCCCGGTCACGCTGGTCAGGGAAACCGCCTCCACCAGTTCGCTCCTGGACAGGCCGTAGGTGACGTCCTGCGCGATCTCCTTATTGTCCAGGTAGCTCGCGATGTTTGCCGTCCTGCTGACGGTTTTGGCAAGCTGTTCGAGCGATTCCCTGGCATGCTGCTGGGTGTTGGCATAGGTGAAGTGATAGGAGACCAGGGAGGTGACGACGGCCACCAGCAGCGAGATAAACGCGACGGTGACCGCTATGCGGAGATGCAGGTATTGGCGCATGTCATTTGAACCGGTACGCGACCTTGACTTTGCCGTCCAGGTCGTCGCTGCTGACGTAGGCGATGGCGTCGCGGTTTTCCCGGACACTCTTGAGTACCGCCGCCACACTGCCCAGCACCCTCGGAGGGGTGGCGCGCCCGGTAAAGAGCAGGCGGGCCCAGTAGGCGTTGATCTGCGCGACGCTCCTCCCCACGAGCCTTTGATAAAAGCCCGCGCGCTGCGCGGTATCGGGCGGCAGGTCGATGGGAAGCGCGCTGCTGCCGTTAGGGAAGTTGAGCTGGCGACCCATGTAAATATCCACGACCTGTTCCCGGCTCAGCGAGGCGACCGGATTGCCGGGGTTGACAATCACGACGGTTTCAGCCGCCCCGGAAGCGCCGAGGGCGGCCAGCAATGCAACGACGCCTAATGGGAAAAGTAGATATTTCATGATCAGTACGCGAAGTTGAGGCTGGTTGACAACAGATTGACCGTGGTCGCACTCGACTGGGGTCCCGAAGCAGGCCCCCACCAAAGCGAGCCTCCCTGAGCTGCCACCCTGCTGGTATCCCATTGCAGCTTCAGCGCGAGATTGCGCTGGACGTCCCAGCGGACCCCCGCGGATACGGTGCGCTGGTCCACGGCAACCCCCGGCGTGAAAAGTTGCGTCGCCAGGTAGAGCGCAGAAAGCTGGGCATCGGTAGTGGGGTCGCCGGTGATCGGGGGTGCTGAGAAGGTTTGGGCAGCGCCTCGCGTTTGCGCGGCAGCCAGCACCAGGTACGGGGTGAACGCTTCGCAGTGCCGGCCGAGGCTCAGGTAACCGGACGCGATGTCGCGCACCGTCGCCCAGTCCGAGTGGAGATACCCGGCTTCCGCCTGCAGCACCCAGTCCTCGCCCTCGTAGGACGCCCCCAGGGAATAGAAATTAATGCTCTTGTGCCTGTTGGCAATGGCACGGGAAATAGCCACCGAGCCAGGCCAAACCTGCTGCGGTACCGAGGAGAAGCCGTCCAGCACCTGTGAGACGTCGCTGAGGTTTCCCGCGAATCTCGCCCGTGCATATCCTGCCGAAAACCGGAACTGATCGTTCTCATAGCCGATACTGGCCCCAAGGATCGGGTTGAACTCGAGGACGTTGACCCGGTCGGGCTGCATGAAGGGTAGCGAGTTTTTGGTGACCCCTCCGAAGAGCCTGGTCTGCAGCCTCCCCTCGCCGATTTTGAAAACGTAGCTGGCATCCGCTCCGTCAAAATTCTGGATCAGCAGGGGGCCGTAGAACTCGACGACCGGACGCTGCCAGAGGTAGGCAAACCCTACATTTCGGCAGTCGGAAAGCAGGTAAAGGTCGAGCCCGAGCCGGCCTGCGCGCAAGGTGAGATCCTGAAGCGGCCGCCAGCGCAGGAAGGCCCACTCAAGGCTCGAGTCCAGGGACTGCTCGGTGCGGTCCTTGGCTACCATCTGCACGGTGGCATCCAGACCGTTGCCGATGCGCAGGTCGAACTGGGCGCCCAGCAGCGAGTCCGTAAGCAGGGAGGTCTTGCCGTGAAAGCTGTCCGGCTGCCCGAAATCCCGCTGCAGATGCTTGCTGGAGCCGTCGTACACCACACCCAGCGTCCCGAAGGCGCTTAACCGCAGCCGCGGATCGAGAATCTGGCCCTCGTCCGCCGCTGCCGACAGCTGCGGCAGCAGGCAAGCGCAAAACAGCACCGCACTGACGAGGTCGCGAAGCCGCGGACAGGCAAATTTCAGAGGGTTCCAGTGCATGAACGTCTCCCCGACGGGCTGGTCGCCTCGCCCTCCCTAACATGAAATGAGGCGGTGAAAACTAGGATGCTGTCAATCCGCAGGCGTTTTCTCAGTGGCTGAATCCGGTCAATGGCACAAAAGCTTCATTGGCATATAGGATAAGGACCAGAATCTGTGTCGACAACAATGCTTTCGTCCACTGCCTGTGAATTGACGGGACATCCATGCAGTGGGAAATTTACTGACAGTCATACCCTTATCGGATAAAGGACGTGAGTCTTGAGCATACTTTTGTACAAGGAATAAATGCCAGGGATAATTCCTTTTTGAGTGGGCTTTGACAGGCTTCCGTATGTCACTTCTGTCTTCACCAAGCTGTCCAGGCGGCAGGTCAGTGCTCCACATCGAGTGGCTGACACAGGAAGGCTTGCCGCCATTTCGGGCTGAGCGACACCCTGCGACTAGACCCTGGGCTCCCCACCTTACCCGCCCCTGCCCCTCAGAAATCACTTTACAATCACCGGCCGGTCCTGTATCTTTCATTAGTTAAACTCCCCATGACAAAGGACAATATGGTACTCGAGCATATACGCAATTTCTCCATCATCGCCCATATCGACCATGGCAAGTCCACCCTCGCCGACCGCCTGCTCGAGTTTACCGGCACCGTCTCCTCCCGTGAGAAGCAGGACCAGTTCCTGGACAAGATGGACCTGGAGCGGGAGCGCGGCATCACCATCAAGGCCCAGACCGTGCGGCTCAACTACCGCGCCGACGACGGCAAGGACTACATCCTCAACCTGATCGACACCCCGGGGCACGTGGACTTCACCTACGAGGTCTCCCGGTCGCTCACCGCCTGCGAGGGGGGACTCCTCGTGGTGGACGCCTCACAAGGGGTCGAGGCGCAGACCCTCGCCAACGTCTACCTGGCGCTGGACGCCAACCTCGAGGTGTTCGTCGTCCTGAACAAGATCGACCTCCCCGCCGCCGAACCGGAGCGCGTCAAGCAGGAGATCGAGGAGATCATCGGCCTCGACACCCACGACGCCGTGCTGGCCTCCGCCAAGGAGGGGATCGGCACCAAGGAGATCCTGGAAGAGATCGTCAAGAAGATCCCGCCGCCGGTCGGCGACCCGACCAAGCCGCTCAAGGCGCTGCTGTTCGATTCCTGGTACGACCAGTACCAGGGGGTCATCATCCTGGTGCGCATCATCGACGGCACCGTGAAGAAGGGCGACAAGATCCAGCTCATGAGCAACAAGAAGACCCACGAGGTGCTGAAGGCCGGCGTCTTCTCCCCCGCGATGCAGGAGGCCGCGGCGCTCACCGCGGGCGAGGTCGGGTTCATCATCGCAGGGATCAGGGACGTTTCCGACGCCAAGGTCGGCGACACGGTGACGCTACTGCACAACCCGTGCGACGCGGCACTTCCGGGTTACAAGGAAGTGAAGCCCATGGTTTTCTCGGGCCTCTACCCGATCGACACCGCACAGTACGAGCAGCTGCGCGACGCGCTCGCCAAGCTGAAACTCAACGATTCCTCCTTCTCCTACGACCCGGAGACCTCGCTGGCGCTCGGCTTCGGCTTTCGCTGCGGCTTCCTGGGACTCCTGCACATGGAGATCATCCAGGAGCGGCTGGAGCGCGAGTTCAACCTGGAGCTGATCACCACGGCGCCGACCGTCGTATACCGGGTGCACGCGCCCGACGGATCGGTCACCACCATCCAGAGCGCCAACCAGCTCCCCGGCGCCTCGGAAATCGCCTTCCTGGAAGAGCCCTTCATCCTCGCCTCCATCCACGTCCCCAACGACTTCGTGGGCGGGATCCTGGCGCTTTGCGAAGAGAAGCGCGGCGTGCAGCGCGAGATCAAGTACCTGACGCCGACCCGCGTCATGGTGGTCTACGAGCTTCCCTTGAACGAGGTGGTGCTCGACTTCTACGACCGGCTCAAGTCCATCACCAAGGGGTACGCCTCGCTCGACTACGAGCTTTTGGACTACCGCCAGAGCGAACTGGTGCGCCTGAACATCATGATCAACGGCGAGGTCGTCGACGCACTGTCGCTCATCATTCACAAGGACAAGGCCTATTACCGCGGACGGGAACTGGTCTCCAAGATGAAAGAGCTGATCCCGCGCCAGATGTTTGAGATCGCCATCCAGGCGGCCATCGGGGTCAAGGTCATCGCCCGTGAAACGGTCAAGGCGATGCGCAAGGACGTGCTCGCCAAGTGCTACGGCGGCGACATCACCAGAAAGCGCAAGCTCCTGGAGAAGCAGAAGGAAGGTAAGAAGCGCATGAAAAACGTTGGCAACGTGGAACTCCCCCAAGAGGCGTTCCTGGCGATCCTGAAGGTGGAGGGGTAGCCGCAACCCGGACGGGCCGAGGCCCAACCATCATGAAAAGGGGAATGAGCAACTATGGAAGAATCCAAGAACGCCGCTGCGACTGAAACCCCGGCGGTTAGCGCGCCCAAGGCGGCCAAGCCCAAGCACATCGTGCGCGAGTACGCCGAATCCATAATCATAGCGGTCCTGCTTGCCCTGGTGATCCGCACCTTCATCGTGCAGGCCTTCAAGATCCCCTCGGGCTCCATGGAAGACACGCTCGCCATCGGCGACCACATCCTGGTCAACAAGTTCATCTATGGCTCCAAGATCCCCTTCACCGACAGCCGGATCCTGAAGCTGCGCGACCCGCGGCGCGGGGACGTCATCGTCTTCGAGTACCCGGAAGACCCCTCCAAGGATTTCATCAAGCGCGTCATCGGGACCCCCGGCGACACGGTCGAGGTGAAGGACAAAAAGGTGTACGTGAACGGCGCGCTGTACGCCAACCCGCACGAGGTGCACAAGGAGTCCGACGTCATCCCGAAAGAAGCCAATCCCCGGGACTTCAAGGATGCGGTCAAGGTTCCGCCGGGTAACTACTTCGTCATGGGCGACAACCGCGACCGATCCTACGACAGCCGCTTCTGGGGCTTCGTTTCCATGGACAAGATCAAGGGCCTGGCCTTCATCAAGTACTGGTCCTGGGACAAGGATAAATTCCGGGTCCGCTTCGGCAGCATCGGCAAGCTGATTGACTAGAGAATGACTGGCTCATCATGAGCCTCGTTGATAATAGAAAAGGCTCCCGGAGAAATCGGGGAGCCTTTTTTGCGTTTGTTGCAGGAAAGTGGATACTCTTTGAGCATTCATTCTGTTAACAGGATGTTGAAAAACACCGCCATTTGAGATAGCAAATTTAAGCATTTTTTGGTATAGTGGCGCGCATAATTCGCTGTAATCGTTGAGGATAATTATGCGCGGAAATGACAACTCGACTGAAGC
>TBL_comb47_HYPODRAFT_10001030_pt1 | contig 36743 bp, 38 predicted proteins | sample TroBogypolimnion_40_FD_10682 | JGI IMG/M metagenome (IMG submission 10682)
TGGGGGTTCGCCCCAACGGTGATTGGGGTCACGGCGTTGTTCGACGTAGCGATGCGCGACACAGTGCCGTCGCCATAGTTGGTCACCCACACGCTCGATCCGTCCGGGCTCACGGCGACGCCAGTTGGGTACGCTCCAACAGTGATTGAGGTCACGGCGTTGTCAGAGGTAGCGATGCGCGAAACGGTGCCGCGATAGTTGGTCACCCACACGCTCGATCCGTCCGGGCTCACGGCGACGCCATAGGGGTACGCTGCATCAGTGATTGAGGTCACGGCGTTGTTCGACGTAGCGATGCGCGAGACGGTGGTGCCGCCATTGTTGGTCACCCACACACTCGATCCGTCAGGGCTCACGGCGACGCCAGTTGGGTTCGCTCCAACGGTGATTGGGGTCACGGCGTTGTTCGACGTAGCGATGCGCGAGACGGTGCCGTCGCCATTGTTGGTCACCCACACACTCGATCCGTCCGGGCTCACGGCGACGCCGATGGGGTTCGCTCCAACGGTGATTGGGGTCACGGCGTTGTCAGAGGTAGCGATGCGCGAAACGGTGGTGCCGCCAAGGTTGGCCACCCACACGCTCGATCCGTCCGGGCTCACGGCGACGCCATAGGGGTACGCTCCAACAGTGATTGAGGTCACGGCGGTTTGAGAAGGCGTGGTTGCACTGGCAAGTCCTGGCAAGGCCACGACAGCGAGAATGGCAAACGCTGTTGCGAAGACAAGAATGTTGCGCAGGAACCGAATGCTTGGTGAGTAACTNTTGNTCATAGCCCNAGTGCCTTTCAAAAGCCGAGATCAATAACCGTAGATGAAGCAACCTTATCAAGAAAGGTGTTTTTAGCCGANACCAGAATAGTGAGGCACGAATTGAGGCGTTCTGGTTCTCTGAGAGAACTTCTTGGTTGATGCGTACTCCCAACGGGATTTGAACCCGTGTCGCCGCCGTGAAAGGGCGGTGTCCTAGGCCGCTAGACGATGGGAGCGTAGGAACCTCTTACGCTATCGCTTCTTTGGGCGTCAGAAAAACGCCTAGGCAACAACGGAGGTCAGCGTGGAATCAGCTGACTTCTTCGTGGTGACCCAAGGTTCTTTGTCGCGAGCGATCTGGGCCAGTTGGAAAGCGACAACGCCCATGGTGAGCGAGATTGCACCGAGAACATGGATCTCGACAAGCCAACCGGGAAGGTGTGTGACGAATTGGATCAGGCCAATAAGTCCCTGCGCCGTCCCAACCACAAAGAGACGCCTTGAGGCTCCTCTGAGTCGAGCCGGACCGTTGGTGCTTTCTAGAGCTACGAAGGTGACCAGAGCGATTGTGATAAACACCACTGCAGTTGTTGAATGGAACCAAGCCATGTCCTTCAACGCAACCGGGATCCTCTTCGCCACAAGTTGCCCCTGACTCCCTCCGGCGTGTGGGCCGGTTCCGGTTGTCGCTGTACCGGCAGCAATAACGAAACAAAACACACCGACTAAGAGCCAAGAGACTTTTCTTGTCAACGGACTCGCAACATCTGCGCGGGCTCCGAGCGAATAGTCGTAGCGCGAACGATGAAAAAGGACCATGCCAATCGCAACCATGCCAAGTGAAAGCCACAAGTGCACCATGACGAGATAAGGATTGAGTTTTGTGTACACCACGATGCCGCCGAGGACGGCATCGCCGACGACGCCTACAACGAGAAGCCAACTCAAGAGAATTAGGTCGCGACGCTTGGGCGAGCGGAAGTGGGCCATGACAACGGTGATTCCAATAACGACACAGATACCAATCGTGATCATCCGATTGGAGAACTCGATGATGGGGTGAATGGTGTTAGCGGGCGTCAGTTGATGCTGATAACACGAAGGCCAGTCAGGGCAGCCGAGCCCAGATCCTGTCAGACGCACGGCGGCACCACTCAAGATAATGAGACCTAATGCGAGGGTGGTGATCATGACCATTGTTGAAAAATGGCTCGGGGCAACGCGAAAGCGCTGTTTTTGATCTTGCGGACGCGATTCTCTCACAACTCAAACCCTATCGGCCCAGAGTGCGAGATCCTCTCGCTACTGCTGCGATCTCGCATCCTCTAGGCTTACAGCCATGGTTACCGACGTTCATCAGAACCAGGCGCGCGCCTGGAAGCGGACCCTGGGTGGCTATATCGCATTGATGAAGTTGCGGGTCGTCGAACTGCTGTTGGTGACGACCGTACCTACCATGATCGTGGCCAAAAATGGGTGGCCGTCAATTTGGTTGGTCTTAGCCACGCTTCTTGGGGGGACGTTGGCAGCTGGAGGGGCGAACGCCATCAATATGGTGATTGACCGTGACATTGACGCAGTCATGGAACGAACCAAACTGCGTCCGTTGGTCACGGGGATCATGACGCCCCGCGCTGCGTTGGTCTTTGCCCTTGGTCTTGAGGTTTTAGCCTTTGGAGAACTTTGGTGGCTGGTAAACTTTCTTTCAGCGGTGTTGGCCATTTCGGCGACACTCTTCTATGTTTTTGTTTACACTATTTGGCTGAAGCGCCGATCGAGTCAAAACATCGTGATCGGCGGTGCTGCGGGAGCTGTTCCTGTTCTTGTTGGATGGGCAGCGGTCACGAATTCACTCGCCTGGCCACCAATCGTGCTCTTCATAGTGATCTTCATCTGGACACCGCCGCACTTTTGGGCGTTAGCCGTGCGTTATCGAGACGACTATGAAGCGGCTGACGTTCCGATGCTCCCCGTCGTTGCATCGATGGAGCGGACCACATTAGAGATGTTGATCTACACCGTTGTGCTCGCTGCAGCGGCCATGCTGTTTGGAGCGGTTGCGCATTTGGGTCTTCTCTATGCGATCTCGTCGTTAGTTCTGAATATTGGATTTATTTATATGTGCGCAAAGCTTTATGTGAAAGCCCGCCACGATCAAGCTGGCGGGCCCGAAGCGATGAAGGTTTTCCACTTCTCAATTACCTACCTCACCTTGTTGTTTGTGGCGATGGCGGCCGATGTCTTCCTTAGAGAACTCATCAATAAACACTGAGCCGGCAGCGGTGCCGGCCAGGGTGTCTGCTCGTCGTCCGCTCCTTATTGCTCTGCTCATTGGGCTCCTTGTTGTTGTCATTGGCTTGATTTCACTGTTGATTCGCCATCAGCCCAGTTCGCAGAATGCATCGCCGTTGGCCACCACGACGGCACAAGTGGGCAAACCCGTACCGACCTTTCGTCTGCCGAATCTCACCGGAGTGGGAACAGTCGGCGTAACGGAGAATGGGGGCGGCATGGGGAAGGCTGCGGTCCTGGTGTTCTTTGCGAGTTGGTGTGGACCATGTCAACAAGAGATGCCGGCACTCGCTGCAGCCGTGAGTAACGGTACGGCGGGCACTGCCGCAGTGATTGGCATCGATGGTGCTGACGGACAAGCTGCTGCTCTGGCGTTTGTCAAAAAAGACAATGTGACCTTTCCCGTGGGGGTAGACAGTGTCTATGCCGTGACGAGTGGAGAGTTCGGTTTTGCTGGACTACCCGAGACCGTCTTTGTCAACGGGAAAGGGATCATCACGGAGATTCATTTTGGGGCCACTACGCCGGCGCTGCTTCGCCAAGGTGTGCGCGCCATGGGAGCGCAGTAGCCCTTCAAAAGGTGATCGTTAGTCGCCGAGGAAGCGAAACGACATGCCGGCAATCAACGGGGTGATGACCCCCCAGATGACCAGCACAATCCAACATCCGCTGTAGGTTCCGGTCGTGGCGATGGCGTCGCGTACCGCACTCGAAAGCGCTGCTGCGGGGAGTATCTCAGCAAACACCCGCAGCGCTTTTGGGAGCACCGATAAGGGGACGACCATGCCGCCCAACAACAACAAGACGAGATAGAGGCCATTGGCTGCAGCCAGGTTGACTTCAGCACGCAAGCGTCCGGCCATGGCCAAGCCGATCCCACCAAAGGCAAGAGAGCCAATAATGCAGGCCACCGCTGCGGCGATTCCGCCGAGCACGCCGCCAGAAGGCTTCCACCCCAGCGCAAAGCCCACGCCAACGATGACGATTGCTTGAAGAACTTCGATCACCATGACGGCAACGATCTTGGCAGCCAAGAGACGGCCACGGCCCAACGGGGTTGCCCCAAGGCGTTTTAAGACGCCGTAACCCCGCTCGAATCCGGTGGCGATACCAAGGGACACCATTGACGTTGACATAATGGCCAGCGCCAGGATGCCTGGCGTGACGACATTGACCGGGTGAGCTGTTTCCGATCCCGTGATTTTGATTTCGGAGAAAAAAACCAAGAGCAAGAGAGGAATGCCGATAGTCAACAATAAGGTTTCTCCTCGTCGCAAGGTCATCGAGACTTCGGCTCGGCACTGTGCGATCAGTGTCCTCATCGTCGTCGCCTTCGTCGCGCCGTGCTTGGCGCGTCGCTTGTGACTTCGTGGGCACGTTCTCCCACAATGGCGACATAGGTATCTTCCAAGCTGGCCCCACTGCGCAGTGCGCCGAGCGTGGCGCCTTGGCCAGCAAGCCACGTTCCCAATGAGGCCACGAGTTCAGGCGAAGCCTCGCCGTCGATTCGGTAGCGACCAGGAAGTTCTTCGTGCACTGCCACGCTCAACGCTGCACTGAGTGAATTGAGGTTAAGTGCAGCACTCGCTTCAAAGAAGACCCCGTCACCCGTCAGTTCGCTCAGCGATCCGATGCGCGCCAAGGTCCCGTCATGAACAATGGCCACACGATCGGCAACTGCTTCAGCTTCGGCCATTTCGTGGGTTGTCAAAAGCACGGTGACTCCATCGGCAGCTTGTTGATGAATAAGCGACCGAATGGCGTGGCGGCCGTGAAGATCCACGCCGGCTGTAGGTTCATCAAGGAAGAGAACCGAGGGCCGACCAATCAAGGCCAGGGCAAATGAGACGCGCTGTTGTTCGCCTCCCGAAAGTCGCTTCCACGGAGTGGATGCAACATCAGTCAGTCCAAGGACCTCAAGAAGTTCCTTGGGGTCTCGCGGTGTCGGATAGTACGCAGCAAACAGCGCCAGGACTTGGGCGGGGGTCATAACGGGATAGACGCCACCTTGTTGGAGCATGACGCCCAGGGAGTGAGAGAGTTCACGTCGCTGTGCCACCGGGTCGAGTCCGAGGACCCGCACCGTTCCGGCCGTCGGGGATCGATAGCCCTCAAGCGTTTCGACCGTGCTGGTCTTCCCAGCTCCGTTGGGGCCCAAGAGTGCGACGACCTCTCCTCTGGCTACGGAAAAGGAAAGACGGTCGACGGCAAGGACCTCGCCATGGCGGATTACAAGATTGTCAACGCTGAGGGCCATCTCCACACCCCTAACGCTACAGTCGTTGGGCCGGGTGCTACTACCCTTAGAAGGAGTGATCGATCTCCATCTTCTCCGTGCCGACCCTTCTGAGGTCACTCGGGCGCTGGCCCGTCGTGGCGTTGATGCGAACCTTATTGAGGACATTGTCGAGTTGGACGTTGTTCATCGCTCGCTTCTGCAGCGCCAAGAGACGCTTCGAGCAGAAGTAAAAGCCATCTCCAAAGAGGTTGGAGCAGCTAAAAAAGCAGGTGATGAAACCGCTGCTGCAGCACTGGCTGAGCAGAGTCGCCGACTCGGAGATGAAGAGCGTGAGGCGGCCCATGAAGCAGAGTTGGCGGGCGTCGCATTACGCAATGAACTCTTAGTCCTTCCGAACATTCCTTCATCGGAGACCCCTGATGGCCTCGGCGAAGCCGACAACGTCGAATGCTCTCGGTGGTGGCCGGGGAGCGAGTCTGGAGCCCCCGAACCACGCTACGAAGAGTTCCAACGAGTTCCTCACTGGGAGATCGGGGAACAACTGGGTCTTTTGGACTTAGAGAGAGCGGCAAAACTTTCTGGCTCGATGTTTCCTCTTTTCCGAGCTCAAGGATCACAACTTCTCCGAGCGCTCGGAAGTTATGCCCTCCAACAACACAGTGATGCCTACGAAGAGATCAGACCTCCGACCTTGGTGCTCACCGAGACCTTAATGTCAACGGGACATCTGCCGAAGTTTTCTGATGAGGCCTATGCCCTCGAGCGTGATGGTCTTTGGGCGATCCCGACTGCCGAAGTACCGCTGACCTCCATGCACAAAGATGAGATTCTCAAAGAAGACGAACTTCCGCGACGTTTTACCGCACAAACAGCATGTTTTCGTCGAGAAGCGGGGGCAGCAGGACGAGACACACGCGGGCTGTTACGACTTCACGAGTTCGACAAAGTCGAACTCTTCGCCTACGTCACTCCTGACCAAGCGCACGAGGCCCACATGGACATTCTGCGACGTGCCGAACAGCTCCTTCAAGATTTTGGGCTTTACTATCGGGTGCTTGACCTTTGTTGTGGGGATCTCGGTGGCTCATCTGCTCGCACCTTCGACTTGGAGGTCTACGCGCCGGGTTGTGATCAGTGGCTCGAAGTATCGTCAATCTCGTGGTTCGCTGACTATCAAGCCCGTCGAGCAAATGTGAGATTTCGCCCGGCTGACGGTGGAAGTATTCAGTTCGTCCACACGGTCAATGGTTCAGCATTGGCGTGGGCAAGGATCTGGGCGGCCATCGTAGAAAACGGCCGTCAAGCCGATGGTTCCGTGGTGCTTCCGGATGTCTTGAGCCCTTATCTCAATGACACCGTCATTCCAGCTCGTTAACGCTTGGCTCCATCGAAGCGATATCCCACTCCACGAATGGTGGTGATTAATTGTGGTTCTTTTGGACTTTGTTCGATCAGTCCGCGCAGCCGTTTGATGTGGACGTCAAGGGTTTTCGTATCTCCTACGTAGTCACTGCCCCAGACTCGATCGATTAACACGTCACGGGTCAAGACTCGTCCAGCATTCTCCATGAGGAGGCGCAGGAGTTCAAACTCCTTGCGTCGCAAGTGGACTTCATCCCCAGCGACAAACGCCCGTCGCGTATCTGGCTCTAAGCGAATGCCACCAAGTTCGCTTACGTCCTCATCGAGTGTGATGACCGACGCGTCATTTTCACCTGGGATTCGGCGCAGCACGGCGCGCATACGAGCGACGAGTTCGCGCATGCGATAGGGCTTCGTTACGTAGTCGTCAGCGCCAACTTCCAAGGAAACAACCGTGTCGATCTCTTCACCTTTCGCTGTCACCATGATGATGGGTACTTGCGACGTGGTTCGAATATGTCGGCAGACGTCAAGGCCAGAAATCTTCGGCAGCATCATGTCAAGAAGGATGAGGTCAGGCTCTCCTTCCTCGAATCGGTCAATCGCTTCGGCGCCATCAACGGCGACGGTGACCTCAAAGCCTTCCCGAGTAAGTCCAACGGTGAGCGCTTCGATAAATGACTCTTCGTCTTCCACCAAAAGGACCTTGATCGGTTGATCATTTCGCTCGGTCTTGCTCACCTTATTTTTTGACTTCGGCATTAGTGTTCCTCAAGGATGGGCAGGACCAGAGTGAAGGTCGATCCTTCACCTTCGCGCGATTCGACTTCGACGGCTCCGCCGTGGTTTTGAGCAACGTGGCGAACAATGGCGAGGCCTAGGCCCGTCCCGCCGGTGTCTCGGCTTCGACCACGGTCGACTCGATAGAAGCGCTCAAAAATCCTCTCGAGATCTTTTGCCGGGATACCAATTCCCTTGTCGGTCACCGAGATCCGCACCGTCTTGCCCCTCACGACGTGACCAGTGGTGTCACTTGAGGTCCATCCAGCCTGTGGTGAGTGGACGGTGGCAGCGGCGAGGGTGGTCTCGGTCGACATCGGCGACGCAGGTGGAATCTCGAGTTGTGGTTCGGCCAGAGAAGTAGTGATGGTGATGGTGGTGTTTTCTTCTGAGTACGTCATGGCATTTTCTAAGAGTGCGTGAAGTGCCGAGACGAGTTGACGAGAATCTCCACGGACGATTGGTGAAGTCTCTGGGTCAACCACGTGAATTGAAATATTCTGTTGATCCGCTGAAGATCGCACTCGATCGCTGGCTTCGAAGACGGCCAAGTTCACGGGAACGAGATCTTGGGGAGACGAGAGCTCGGATTCAAGGCGAGAAAGGTCAAGGAGATCATCGATGATACGACTGACGCGGAACGCTTCACTGTGGATGCGGTCTGCGAGACGCTTTGCCACGTCCCGATCTTTCTCGACGAGCAGTGTTTCCGAGAGAAGTCCCATTGCCCCCATTGGAGTTTTGAGTTCATGTGAGACGTTGGCGATGAAGTCGCGGCGCACCTCGTCAAGTCGTTTGCGCTCAGAGATGTCTTCGATGACGGCGATAACCCCGAGCGGACGGCGCCCATCATCAATTTGTGTAGCACTCACTCCAAGAGTTCGCCGCGGTGGGCCATAGAGATCAAGGACGCGCTCAGCAGATCCCATCTCCCAACCTTCGGCCAAAAGTTCCGTCACTGCCTGCGCCGCTAAGACATCGCCTTGACGGCTGGCCATCATCGATGACGCCAATTCGTTGCGATAGAGCACGGTTCCACTTTCGTCGCAAAGGACGAGTCCGATAGGGAGTGTGTCTAAGGAACGACGAAGGCGAATAGCGTCGGCACTTGATTCGGTGACTGCCTCGGTTGCTGCGCCGGTGACTTGTTCAAGGTAGCTCAGCGCACCTTCGATTGAACTTTCATCTACAGGTGGACCAATACCTAAGCGGCTCCCTAAGGCAATCAACCGTTGGGCAAGAGCCCGTCGTCCCAGTCGTCGCCCAATGATGGAACCGATGATGATGCCAAGAAGGACGCCGGCGAGGGCGATCAGAATCCAGATCGATGAAGGTAGGGATTTTGAGGCCGCCAGGAGAATTCCGCTCACCCCTAGAGCATGGCAGACCTGGAGGGCCTCTTGCATCCCCCTCCCTTTGGATTCCCGAGACCGTTGTGGCGTGTCTTGCCACAACGGCAGGAAGAGAAAAAAGTAGGGAGACGAGTTAGATGAGTAGCAGTTTTCTCGGTGTCGTTCGATGGGCAGGCGTGGTACTTAACCCGACGCCGACCGCCCTTCCTGGGAGTGGAACCCTCCAGAATATGGCGAATGGGCTTGCTGGATGGGGCCTCATCTTGGCGCTGGTGGCGGTCGTGCTTGGTGCGGTCACGTGGGCACTGGGCTCACATTCACAAAATGTGCACCACGCAATGAACGGTCGCAGAGCAGTTCTCGTTGCTGGGGGAGCCGCTCTCCTGATTGGGGCTGCTCCAATCCTGATCAACTTTTTCTTCCAAGCGGGCACAGGCCTTCACTAGTGACCGTCTTGCAAGCAGCCACGTCGAACTGTGCCGGATCAGGTCTCATCGACCCAATCTGCCAGGGCGTCACAAGCCTGGGGTCATCGATCGTTAGTAGTTCGACGACGTCAATCTTTGATGCATTGTCTTCCTGGGTGGGTGCAGGATCGACATGGTTATTGAAGCAGGTCGGGTCAGCGATGAACTCAACAACATCGATATCGCTGAATGCCCCCTGGTTTTCGGCGCGCTATCACGCAGCGGAAGCCCTTCTGGGGGTTATTGCGCTGCCCCTTCTTTTGGCGGTAGCCATACAAGCCATTGTCCAGCAACGGCCGGGATTGCTCTTGCGAGCAGCGGTCGTGCAACTGCCACTCGCCATGGTGCTTGCCGGTGCTGCCGTCGAATTGACCACGATGGCCCTTCAAATCAGTGACGAACTCTCTGCAGCGCTTTGCGCGACGTCACCCGGATCGATTCAAGATTTGATGACATCGATAGCGTCGAGTATCCAATCAGCAGATGCGGCAACGGGATCGACGATTCCAGCCTTCATCGGTCTCCTTGGTGCGCTGGTTCTTTCCGTTGCCGCGCTGACCCTTTGGATTGAATTAATTATTCGAGCAGCTGCAATCTATGTATCGGTCGCGTTTCTCCCGCTCGTACTGATCTCGTTGATTTGGCCATCACTCGCGTCGTGGAGCCGACGTCTCATTGAGACGCTGGCTGCACTCATTCTTTCGAAGATGGTGGTCATGGTTGTTTTGGTCATGGCNGTTGGTGCTCTTGGGGATCAGCACCAGCAGGGTTTTGCCACAATCGTGACGGGAATCGGACTCTTACTCCTGGCTGCATTCGCNCCATTCTCTCTTCTTCGCCTCCTCCCTCTTTTTGAATCCTCTTCGATGATGGCGCTTGAAGGCCTGAGAAATCGCGCAACGTCATCAGTGCTCCATGGGATGCCCCGCCAAGCGGTTCAAGTAGCGATGGGACTTCCGGTGTGGTCAGGATCTTCCGAATCGAGTTTNTCTCTTCTCGCTGCTCACAATCCGCTTCGTGATGCGTCCACAACAGTGGGTGTTCATCGAGATGAAGACCCCATGGCATCAAGCGCCGTCAACAACGCAAGGTCTCGACCTCCTTCTCCGACTCGTATGGCACAAAATAATCAGACCCCAGGGCACGAAGACGTCAAGGGCCCTCCTGCATCAACAACCAACATCCGTCTACGGCCAACGTCACTCATCCTCGAGCACGATGATCTTGGCCCGCTCATCCGTCCTCGGCCAGGAGAAGGGGACTGAAATGGAGGGAGAGAGAACGTATCTTTTAGGTCCCCGGGAACGAAGCGGGCTCATCGCCGGCTGGCGGGTTGGCCAAGTGGCGATGATAGGCAGTGGGTGCGGAGCTGGGCTGATCTGTGTCGCCGTCTCATCGAGGGCGCCCGGATTCTTGATGGCGTTGTTCTTTGTCGTGAGCGGTCTTGCGCTGGGAACACTTCCGATTCGAGGCAGAAGTGTTGATGAGTGGATCCCGCCGCTCTTGGCGTACGCCCGAATACACGGGACATCCTCCCAGGATCTTTTCCGAGTTACTCCTGGAGTTGCCCTCGGCTACCCAGAGGAGATTGGCCTCATCGAAGATAACGCTGGAAGCGTCAGCGTGGTGCTGTTTGTTGAAAGTTCGGGTATCGCCCTCTTGACGGGCCAGGCAAAAGATGCCCGGATCGACGGTTTCATTACGGCACTTTCTTCGCTGGCACGGGAGCGGCCGGTCATAGATTGTGTGAGTTGGTCGATGTGGACGACAGCGAGTGAACCAGGAGAGCGTTATCGGGATTTACGAAAACGGTCAGAAAATGCAACACAAGAAAGCTCACAGTCCTATCGTGATTTTCTCGAAGAAGTCGGAAGGGTTGGTGTCTCCCGACACGTTGCAATCACGCTTCGCATGTCCTCGAAACGGATTCAAGATTCGTCGGTGAGTTTGCTTGATGAAGCTCACGCGCTCAGTCGTGCGTTGCGAGAGTCGGGTCACCCCTCAGTGAGCATTGCGTCAGCATCGGAGATTATTGATCTCTTCGATCACCACCCTGGTTGTAGGAGCCATCGGGGGGATGCTTCAACGCAGATCTCGTTCGAGGGAACTTCTCACTTTACGATGCTCGAGTGTGACAACAAGTTGGTGAACTCATGGTGGATCATGGAGTGGCCAAAATTCGAAGTCACTGCTGAATTCTTGGCTCCTCTCGTGTTGGGGGACACAAGTCGGACCATCAGCGTGGTCGTTGAACTCGTGCCTCCGAGTGTTGCGCTTCGGAGAGCGCAAAGTGCCAAGACAAGTGGAGTCGCTGATCAGGAGCTGCGTCGACGGGGCGGGTTNCTGCTTGATCGCCGACGAGAACGGGAATCAGGTCACCTTGAAAATCGAGAAGCGGAACTTATTGATGGACATGGTTCGTTACGAATTGTTGGATACGTTGCGGTAACGGCGGACGATGATGCTTCTCTTCAATCGAAGATCTCAGAGACTGAACTCGCTGGCGCACAAGCGCATCTTGGTCTTCTACGTCTCAACGGAGACCATCTTCGCGGCTATCTCGCCACATTGCCGTTGGCGCGAGGCTTGCCATGAAATGGCGCGATTCGATGGCGCCCGCTGGCGTGTGTGCTCATGAAACGACGACACGACACGCAGGAGCGATTTATCCCTTCCTGTTTGAGACAGGCCGACGCATACCCGGGGTTGTTATTGGCGTCGAACTTTCAGGTGGAACCTTTTCTTTTGATCCCTTTACGCTGTATGCATCTGGAGTGTTGTCGAATCCCAACATGGTGGTCTTCGGCCAAATTGGCCGCGGGAAGAGCTCATTTGTCAAAACAATGATTTACCGACAACTGACATTTGGACGCGGCGCCTATGTGATTGATCCCAAGGGCGAATACAGCGCTCTTGGTCATGCTTGTGGAGTGACGCCACTGGCACTTCGGCCCGGTGGACCGTTGAGGTTAAACCCATTAGATCTTGTTGGAGATGACATCCATGAGGGAGCGGTTCGTCGGCTTCAGCTATTGGAATCCTTAGTGTCATCGAGTTTGGGACGAGATTTGTTCTCCCGTGAGCGGTCTGCATTGGAACTTGCACTTCATGACGTCCAACAGAGTACGGCTACAGCGACATTACCCCTCGTAAGCAATGCTCTTCTTCAGCCATCCGCTGAAAGCGCGCGATCTATTTACTCCTCGCAAGAGCAACTGTGCGATGACGGGCGAGAAGTAGGTCTTGAGCTGCGGCGTCTTGTAACAGGGGATTTAAAAGGTCTTTTCGATGCCGAAACGTCATCGTCGCTTGATCTTGATCAACGCTTAGTCATTCTTGATCTTTCAGCACTGTACGGATCAGAAGCCCTCGGACTCTTCATGGTGTGCGCCACGGCTTGGGTTCAACAACTTCTTCAGCGTCAACGTAATGCCGGGAGGCAATCTCTTCTCGTTGTCGACGAGGCATGGGCGATCTTGAACGATGTGGCAGTGGCACGCTGGCTTCAATCCTCTTGGAAGTTAGCGCGAGCGTGGGGGGTTTCAAATATTGCTGTCCTGCACCGAGTCTCTGATCTCAAAGGAGTCGGGTCGGATGGATCGGAGCAGCAAGGTCTGGCACAAGGTCTGTTGTTGGACTCAGAAACTCGAGTCATCTATGCACAACCAACAGGGGAAGTTGATGCAGCGCGTGACCTTCTCCACTTGAATGAAACTGAACGGAGTCTTCTCGTCAAGCTGCCGCGTGGCGTTGCACTTTGGAAAGTGGGAAATAATTCATCGATCGTTCGGCATCTCGTTGGTCAGCGAGAGCGCCAGATTGTTGATACTGACGGGGCGATGGGTTGAGATGCGTGCCACGGTAACGATTGTTCTCTTCGCCATGGGCTGTTCCTTTGCCTGGATGACCAGAGGAAACCGAGAGCGACGCTCGGTCGACTTTGCTCACCTTGGAGAACTGAACGTCCTGCGAAAGAGTGGAAAGAACCGTCTTTTTCTTGGAAAATTCGCCACACCCCGCTGGGCCGTAACTCGCCACTCGCTCACCACGCCCCGAAGAGAATCCGTCTTGATCTTGGGGCCGACTCAGTCAGGGAAAACATCGTCGCTCGTTCTTCCCGCTCTCCTGGCCTGGGAGGGGCCTTTGGTGGCAGCAAGTGTCAAAGATGATCTTGTGCGCGAATCGAGAATGTGGAGAACCGCCCAAGGCCCTGTCGCTGTTCTGGACCCCAGCGGAGTGACGGATCCGGACCGTATCGCGTTTGATCCGGTGGTAATGAGTACGACGTGGCAACGGGCACAAAGTGTCGCTGCATCGTTAATGGAAGCCTCGTTTAGTGAACAAGCCACTGTTGAATCACAGTTCTGGTCACATCTCGCTACAAAATTTCTGAGCCCTCTACTCTTTGCAGCTGCCGAGAGTCGTCAAACCATTTCAGTTGTTCTCCGGTGGATTAATCGGAGAGAGATTGATCAACCACTTCAAATTCTGGAACGGGTGGTGAATGAAGAACCCTATGAAGCGCTGGTGGCGTCACTTGATCGCGAAGAGCGTCAACGGAGTTCCCTCTACGCAACAGTTGAGTCAGCTCTTGAGCCCCTTTTTCTTCATGATGACGGACGACGAAAACCATTTCACCCTGAACAGCTGTTGACCCAGAATGGAACGCTCTATCTCTGTGCGACTGCTCACGACCAAACGCGCTATCGCCCCATGTTTACCGCTCTGATCACCGATGTGATTGCTCAAGCATTCGCTCTGGCTCGAAAGCAGGGTGGCACATTACGTGAACCTCTCCTTATTGTCCTCGATGAAGCAGCAGCCATTGCACCGCTTCGGGAACTCGACGTGTTGGCAGCCACCTGTGCCAGCCATGGAATTACGCTGATGACCTGTTTCCAGGATTTGGCGCAAATTAGAGCCCGTTACGGCGAACGCTGGGGAACGGTAGTGAACAATCATCGGACACGTCTTTTCCTTTCGGGGCTTGCTGACCCAGAAGGTGGTGCTCTCTTGCAGTCCCTCTCTGGAACACCTCGTGAACAACCCCGCCCACAAGGGCTGTTTCGAACTCCGGCGTCAATGGTTCAACCGGGCCGTGCGTTAATCGAGCCCAATGACCTTCGTCGATTGAAAGAACACCGGGGGATCGTTATTCGCGGTTCTCTGCCGCCAATCCGCCTCGCCCTCGAGCCGTGGTGGAGCAATGCGGTCCTTTCCCATCGAGGAAATCGAATGGCGAATGAGTACGCTGGAGTTCGTGGTTATTTACGACGCCTTCGATCCTCGCTGGATCACTGATCCCATTCCACTATTCGACCAAATCCTTAAAGAAAACCCCGTTCATCTCTCAGCTCATAACTTTTGGGTTTTGTCTCGTCACGAAGATTGTCTCGCCATTCTTCGATCGCGAAACTCTTCATCGGAACTGACACGAGCAAATCCAAATGAGTCAGTGCAAGATCGTGATTCGATCGGCGAGGAAGAGAATCGAGAAGATGACGGTCGCGCATTTCTCTTCCGTGATCCACCCGATCACACTCGGTTACGAGGACTGGTGGCAAAAGCCTTCACACCAAAAATGGTGAATGAACTCACGCCATTTATTGAACGCCGGGTTACTAACCTTCTCGATGAGGTTGTTGGAGCGGGAACATTGGATATCCAAGAGACACTTTGCTATCCATTACCGATCGCGGTGATCTCCGAGATGCTGGGTATTCCAGAGTCTGATCAAGATCAGTTTCGGACCTGGAGTGAGATCTTGGCGAGAGGCCTTGATCCTGATTTTCTTTTGCCTGCGTCAGTACTCGAAGAGCGAGACCGCGCCATTTTGGAATTTGCGAGCTATTTCCTTGCACTCTTGAAAGAGCGGAAGGCTCATCCGGGTGATGACCTTCTCTCGGCCCTGGCCTTGGCTGAAGATGATGGTGATCGGCTGAGTGAAGCAGAAATGATCTCGACATCAATTTTGCTCCTGGTTGCCGGCCACGAAACGACGGTCAATCTCTTGACCGGGAGCATTATGGCATTAGCGCAAGATGAACACGCCGCTGAGCAGTTGCGCTCGAATCAAGGACTGTGGCGAACCGGCATTGAAGAGTTCATGCGGATGGTCTCTCCCGTCCAATTGACGGGACGCACGATTTTAGAAGATGTTGTCGTTGGCGATGTCGTCATTCCTGGTGGATCGTTTGTCATGTTGCTCATTGCCGGCGCCAATCGAGATCCAGCGGTATTCCCGAGTCCAGCGGTTCTCGACGTGACCCGTGACCCTAATCCGCAGTTGGGCTTTGGCTTTGGTCTCCATCACTGTCTCGGAGCTCCTCTCGCCCGCATGGAAGCGCGCATCACTCTCCAAAAACTCCTCGAGCGCACACGTGGCATCACGCAGGTGGGGGCTGTCACCTATCGACCTAACGTTGTTCTTCGTGGAGTGACTGAACTCCAGGTGTCGCTTCTTGGGAAGTAGAACGTGACGACACCCAACAGTCCTTCTCTTCTTGGTATTGATATTGGGGCGACGTCAATCAAAGCGGCATCGGTTTCGCAAGAAGGAACACTACTGACGCCGATACGGAAACGTACGACAACGACGCCGATGCCTCCTGAGGTACTCATGCGGCAGATCGGGGCGCTGGCCCGGAAATTCAATGAGAATGAAAAAGTGATCATTGGCTTCCCAGGCCAAGTAGACCAAGGGGTGATTCTGAGTCCTGACAACCTCGCTCGACGTGATGGGCCAGGAAGCGACCGCGTTAAAGAGATACATGAGCAGTGGGTCAACTTTCCCTTAGCCGCCGAGGTGGCGTCGCTCTTGGGTTGCGCCGTTGTGGTGCTCAACGATGCTGATGTTGCGGCACTCGGCGCGTCAGAAGGCAGGGGTGTGGAGTTGACCGTGACCCTCGGCACTGGGATTGGAACAGGTCTTGTCATTGACGGGGTTCTGCAGCCACATCGTGAATACGACAACGTGCCAAGTTTCCCGAATCTGACGGTCGATGAAGCAGTGGGGGAGCATGCTCGGAAAACTTTGGTGCACGAAGAGTGGCAGGAGCGCTTACTGAGTATCATTGTTGATCTTCATCAAGAGGTCGAGTGGGACCAATGTTTTTTGACGGGAGGCAATGCCCGCCGACTCTCTCGAGATCGACTTCAAGAGCTAGATCAGTCTCTGTGGGTGGTCGGAGAGCCGGTCGGCATCACCGGAGCGGCGAGAGTTGCCGAACTCTTTTGAAATGATTCTTTTTTCTTCTCGCCCGACCGTTGTGAAGAAGGACGAGAGGGAGCATCTAAGTGCTACAATTGACGCACATGGAGACCATTGGGGTTCGAGAACTTCAGCAACACGCATCGGCGGCGCTTCGTCGCGTTGAACGCGGAGAAACTCTTGGGATTACTGAGAGGGGGAAGTTGGTGGCCATACTCTCAGCCCCAAGTACGGCAACTGGTCTCGCCGGCCTCTTGGCCGAAGGTCGGCTCCTCCCTGCGCGAAGGAAACCAAGTGACCTCCCTTTCCCCAAAAAATCTCCTACAAGGTTGACCATCGCTGAAGTACTCGATGAGTCGCGCGAGGAGCGGTTGTAGCGATGGCGTGGTATGTCGACACTTCGGCATTTCTCAAATTAGTGAAGGACGAAAAAGAGAGTCAGCCATTGAAAACTTGGTGTGCGAATGACCCACAACTCGTGAGTTCGCAACTCCTCCTCCTTGAGGCGAGGAGGGCATGTCAGAGGCTCGAAGTGTCTGAAGAAGATCTTTTTTCGGCCATTGACATCATTACGATGATGATCCCAAACATGAGTACGTATCAAAAAGCTGCCGAGATTCGACCGCTTTCCCTCCGCTCGCTCGACGCACTCCATGTAGCAACTGCGTTCGAGGTTGGGTCAGAACTTGAAGGGATTGTTACCTACGACCAGCGAATGGCTGAAGCGGCACGAATAAATGGACTCGTGGTTATTTCCCCAAATTGATGATGATGGGAGAACGGGCCACGAGGTGGAGCGAATTCCACTCACCATCACCTTCTGACGGCCTCATCAATCTCAGATAAGATAGGAATCGTTTCCACAGGGAACGATGCGCTTGTAGCTCAACGGATTAGAGCATCTCACTACGGATGAGAAGGTTGGGGGTTCGAATCCCTCCAAGCGCACCAATTTCGTTGAAGCCCACGAGCACATCGACATCATCTGGCGACTCCTACCCGTCGGAATCTTCCGTGTTTCTGCTTCGCTGCCGGCGCTTCTTTTTCTTTGGTGTTTCCGTACGTTCTCGCTCTTCAAGACGCTCGGTAACGACAATGCGCTGTGCGATTTCCGCCAGATACGTTTCGACACGTTCGGGGTCGAGCGCTCCGGACTCAATTGCTGCGCTGACCGCACAGCCTTGAGTTTCGCCATGGGCACAGTCGTGAAAGCGGCAGGCCAGTGCTCTGTCGTGCACATCATGGAACGCCAACGCGATGGCGCGCTCCCCTGAGAATGAAGAAGCGTCACGTACCCCTGGGGTATCAATAACGACGCCACCTGAGGGGATGACGATAAGTTCACGATGGGTGGTGGTGTGCTTGCCCTGGCCCGATCGTGACAGCTCTCCCGCAATAAGTTGTTCGGAGCCACAGAGGGAATTTGTGAGCGTTGATTTCCCCGTTCCCGATTCGCCGAGGAGCACGATGGTCTTGTTTTCGATTATTTCTCGAAAGCGCTCGAGACCGTATCCACTTTGCGTGGAGATGGCCATGGTTTCAACGCCACCGAGTTTGTCCGCGATATCGCCACAGAGTAATTCGACGTCGTGAACGAGATCAGCCTTGGAGATCAAGACCAAAGGTTCAGCCCCTGCGTCATAGGCCATCACGATGAAGGTAGAGAGCAAGGGGAGTCGAAACTGTGCGGTTGACGAGTGGACAATGACGGCGATGTCTACGTTGGCCGCAACCGCTTGCCGTTGATCTTTATGAGGGCCTCCCAGGCGGGCGAGTTCGGTGCTGCGCTCTAAGAGCACGGGACGCTCAGCACCTCGTGCCAACCAATCTCCGACCACCAGTTCTTCTCCACGATCAATCTCTAAGCGCAGGGATCCCTGTGCCGTTTCAACGGTGGCAATGCCGCGGTCCACACGACTCACTCGACCAAGGACATCGCCATGGCCCTGCGCATTATTGGCTGCCATCCGCTCAGGTGTGAGGCCAAGAGAAACGAGACGAGACTCGGTCATGAGCTCGCGTCTGCATTCAAGGTGGTGGGGAAATCGAAGATGATGCTTCCAACATAGGGCGAAGATGGCAGCGAACAACGCACCCCAGGTTCCTTGGCGCCTGGCACTGATGACCACAAGGATCTGAGGAATTCATTAAGGAAAACGACAAGTGCCAAAATCGTTGAGAGAGCAAAGTCACATCTTCACACCCTCATGGTCGTTACTTTTTACGGAGTCCCCCGTAAAGGTAGCGATGGATAAAGAGCCGCACGAGTAATGTGGTGGCAACGAAGTGGGGGACTCGGAATCGTTTCCCATTGGGTTGAACGACAACGAGACCATCTCGTTGAAGCCCGACGATCGATCCCCATCGGTTCCTTGGTGCCGTGAAGCGTTTGGGCCGACGACCGTTGCCACTGAGCTGAGAGCGAACATTGGCTACGACGACTCGCCATCCCCAATTGCGTGCAGAACTGTGATTTGGATCGCTCGCTGCGACATCCCCAATGGCAAACACATTTTGGTAGCCCTCAACTCTTAGTGTTGGGTCGACGCGCACGAAACCATCCTCGTCGAGAACGTTGGCCGGCAAGAAATCACTGTGGGGCTTTATTTTCCCTAGAGCCCACATGGTGAGATCAGCGTGGAATGGTGGCTGCTCCGTTGACCACTCCACGGGGTCAGTCGTGAGTTTCTCGCCATTGAAGTGTTCAGGGACAACGGCGCGGTGATGTGGATGCAGGGTGACGCCATCGTTGGTTAAGACGTGGGAAATCCATCGGCTGGCCTTTGGGTGGTAGCCGGGAAGGAGCTGATCGCCACTGTAGAAAAGATGAACGTCAGTGGTACCACTTCGCGCCACGTTGTCGGCGACGCTTACGCCAGTAGGACCGCCACCGATAATGGCGAAACGTTTCGCTCCCTTGATTTGTTGGGCGATGGCGTCTAATTCTGCTTCCACCTCGTTGAGCTGTTCAAGCCGATCGTGACGCCAAAATCCATTGGTGGAACCAGTCGCAATGATGAAGATGTCGTAATGTTCCGTGGTCCTGCTTCCATCGGGCAGTTCGATCAGAACCGTCTGCTTCTCAAGATTTGCTTCGCCAACCCGGCCGTGGATCATTGTGACCCGATCAAGTTTTTTGAATTGCCCGAATGGGAGAAAGTACGACTGGCGCCATTGCTCAAAATTCGTCAGTCGTGAACCTAGCTCTTGGCCGCTCACGAGTGCGGGGCGGGTCGAAATACCAACGACGTCACAGCTACGTGCCAGGCGCCCTGCGATCAAAACTCCGGTATCTCCCAACCCCGCAATGACAACTCGTGGCCTTTCTCGGTTCTTCATCGTGGTCGCTCTTGGCCTTTCGTCCTAAATTATTTGGTGTTGTCGGGGGTTGTCTTCGCTCGCAAATCTGAGAGATCCGCTGGGTTCGTGGTCAATCCTAATAGAGTGAGAAGCGCCTCCTGGGTTGTTGCAACTGACGTTCTTCACGGACTAGACAGAAAGTTGTCCTACATGAGTGGAAGAAAACTTGGGCAAGAGTACGGGAAAATTTTCGGTCTTTTCGTTGTCGCTCTTGCGTATGTCACCGCAGTTGGCGCTGGATGGATTGCAGCGAATAGTGCGGGAGCGCACCAACCGGTGTTGGCGCTTGGTCTTGGTTACCTCGTGTCAGCTTTGGTTATCTACGTTTGGTCACTCAGCGTCGACAATGGCTCGATGTTTGATGCTTGGTGGAGCGTTCTGCCCCCCTTTGCTGCGACGTGGCTGGCCTACTACGCAACACCTGGAGTCCCTCCGCTTCGCATCACGCTCGTCTTGATTGTCGTATGGGTATGGGGAGTACGCCTGACCACGAATTGGGCGCGTGACTGGCCAGGTCTCGATCGTGAAGACTGGCGTTACTTAGATCTCTATGAGAAGGGACCCAAGCCTCTCATCTCGCTCGGAGCGGTGCATTTAGTTCCCGCCTCTTTTGTATTCATTGCATCGGTTTCGCTGGTTCCTGCACTGGTGTGGGGCCATCAAGCAGTAGGGGTTCTTGATTGGATCGCCCTTGTTCTCGGCCTCGCTGCGGCGGCGCTTGAGTATGTGGCCGATGAACAGATGCGGCGCTTCGCTCGGATAAAAAAGCCAGGCGAGATCATGGACCGAGGGCTCTGGCACTACTCACGTCACCCGAACTATCTCGGTGAAATTCTCTTTTGGTGGGCACTGTGGCTTTTCGCTCTCAGCGCTGACGCAGCGTGGTGGTGGACCGTTGTAGGGCCGGTGGCGATGGTCATCCTCTTTGTGGCGGCGTCAATACCACTGCTCGACAATCGAAGTCGTGAACGCCGACCGGGATTTGACGAGTATGCACGTCGTACGTCGATGTTGTTACTTCTCCCGAATCGTAAGGGCTAAGAAGCAGCTCGATTGACGTCTGTTCACACAACAAGCGTGGAACTACTTCTCTCTATCAAGAGTCACTGATTCACCACTCGATTCAGATCGGCGATCTGTAGTGAGTCCGTTCCACAGCACCCCCCGATCGAGGCAAGATTTAGTGCTTCCCATTCTCGCCACCACTCCGAAAGTTTCTGAGTTCCCTGGTTCTTCCAACCGTCGACACTCCATTCTCCGCCCATGTTTGCGTAGATGGCAATGGGCAAGGTGGTGACCGCCTGAGCCCTCTTGACAAGTTGTGTGACGAGTTCGGGTTGTACACAGTTGAAGCTGATCACATCGAGCTGGGGAATATTTTCGATTGTTCGGAGCGCCTCTTCGATCGTGGCTCCACAGGGGAGATGCGCTCCATCGAGTGAGGTGAAAGAGATCCATACAGGTCGATCAGCACTATCGAGAACTTCGGTTAGTGCTCTTGCTTCGTCGAGATCAGGAATTGTCTCGGCAAGGAGGATGTCAGGGCTGGCCTCAATCAAGATTTCAATCCGCTCACGGTGAAAGCGAACCAGTGCGTCGTAACTGAGTCCATAGTTACCCCGATACTCAGAGCCGTCATGGAGAATTGCTCCGTAGGGTCCAATGCTCGCGGCAACCAGAGACGAAGTACCCAGAACAGCACGTCGAGCTACTTCGACAGAAAGTCGCAGGGCGGCATCAGCATCATCGGGGGTAAGTCCGAGCTGTTGAAAACCTTGCCGAGAGAGTTGGTAACTAGAAGTAATGATCACGTCAGCTCCAGCCGTGACGTAATGACGATGAGCTTCTTCGATGAGCTGAGGGGTATCAAGAAGCGTTCGCCCCGTCCAAAGTGGCCCATCACATGAGGCACCTATTCGTTCGAGTTCCGTCGAGAGACCACCGTCAATGATTTGAGTCATTTACTTCTCCTTGTTTGCCACTCTACCGGCTACAGTTTCGTGAGAAGCCGGAGTTTTGTGGTGAGAAATCTTGAGTACGCAAACAATGATTTTGCCCTCTACTGTGAGAGACAGACGTTGAGCATTGAAAAGGACTTTTGATGGCCAAGAGGGAACCTCAAGAACTTGACTTTCACTTTGATGTGATGTGTCCATTCGCGTATCAAACCTCGCTTTGGATTCGAGAGGTTGCTCGCCAGGTTGATCTCACGATTCACTGGAAATTCTTTAGTCTTGAAGAAGTAAATCGACAAGAAGGCAAGAAACATCCCTGGGAGCGCGACTGGTCTTATGGCTGGTCAATGATGCGTATCGGTGCGTATCTTCGTCGCAGCAGTATGGATGACCTGGATCGTTGGTATGGAGTAGCTGGCGAAGCACTTCACGTCAGAGGCCTCAAGCCCCACGACCCCGACGTAGCTCGAGCACTGCTGGCTGGGCTGGATCTTGATCCCGCTCTCGTTGATCGTGCAATTGATGACCCCACCACGAACGAGGAAGTGTTGGCGGATCACGAAAAAGTGATCAACGCAGGTGGTTATGGTGTACCAACACTCTTTTTCCCTGATGGTCATTGTTTGTTTGGGCCTGTTCTTTTAGACCCGCCCAAAGGTGAAGCCGCTCTTCGACTTTGGGAAGCGGTTGTGGCGTGGACAGAGTTCCCTTACCTCTATGAACTCCAACGGCCGAAGACCAACGGTGACGAGCGGCTTATTGCTGAAACATTCCGCCCTTACCTCGAAGCGCGTGACTGGGTCAGCATTGATCGCGGCGAGATTCTTAGTTTTGGCGCTATGGATCCAAAGAATAAGAAGTAACGGAGATCTCTCTCCAAGTCTTTCGGCTTATTGAGTAAGAAACGTGGTGATGGCCTGCGCCATGGCCGCAGCCGCAGATTGCTGAAATACAGGACTTTCGAGCATTGACGCATCAGTACCATTGCGCATGTTTCCGGTCTCAATGAGAACTTTGGGCTGGGTCGTCAGATTGAGACCAGCCAAATCATTTCGCTGAGCAACGCCGTTTGACCCGTCGTAATTGCTAAGAGGCATTCCAGTTGCTTGAAAGGCTGCGACAAGATCAGCTCCGAACTGAGCAGAAGATCCGATGACGGCGTTGTTTGGTCCATCCGCTACCGGCTCGAGCACGGTGAATCCCCTGCCGGAAGGTGGACCCCCGTCGGCATGAATATCGATCGAAACGTTGGCCCCCGCATTATTGAGCATGGTGGCACGTTGATCGATGCAAGGCCCGACGCCGCTGTTCGACGATCTCGTAAGGACCACCTTCGCTCCTTCGGCTTGCAGATCAGCTGCGAGGTACTGCGCCACGTTGAAATTAAATTGAGCCTCGGTGTAGCCATCGTTCGTTTCTGTCCCCGTCGTATCGCATGATTCGTTTCCATTACCGTTCCAGATCAGTTGATTGATGAGACTCGTTTCGGAGTAGTTCATCCCATTGTGGCCTGGATCGATTCCAACAACCTTGCCGTCGAGAACTCCCGAAGCAGTCGGTGGATTGACGACCGGAATCGCAACAGGTTCCCAGGAGGTATCTCCTGAGCCATTTGCTGATTGAGCAACCGGCTGGGTTGTCGTTGTGGGGACTGAGGTGGTGCTCGACGATGTCGTAAGTATCCCTGTGTTCGATGCTGATCGCTCACCATGGTGATTTGTAGAGACAGCCCACAAACCGCCTCCACAGAGCGCAACAACGGCGACCAAAAGATAACGACGCTTCACGAATGACTACCGTTTTGCTTGTTGCTCATGGCGACTCCTGCATCGTAAAATCCGATGTTAGTGAATGGTGGTTGACGAATCGGTTCAGCCAAGAAATCTCTAATGGTGAGGCGCTATTCGCCATCTCGGAGCAGGACGGCGAGACATTCAATGTGTTCAGTCATCGGGAAGAGGTCAAACGCCCTCAGCGTTGAAATCTCCCAGCCCTCATTAACAAGAATTCGAAGGTCACGTGCAAACGTCGCTGGGTCACATGAAACCGAGACAATGGTGGTCAAGGTATTCATCGCGCTTAAGGTCCGAAGTGCCCCAGCGTCGACTCCGCTTCTTGGCGGATCCAGTACCGCATGGGTAAAGCCTTCGCTCGCTCGTGCGAGAACGGACGTGCTCACCGAAGACTCTTGAATGACCGCCCAAGGAAATGCCGTCAGATTTTCTTCCGCATCGCGTGTTGCCGTTGTCGATCCTTCGATGCCGAGGACAAATCCCTCGGGGCCGACGGCGTGTGCGATGAATTTTGTGAAGAGACCAGCACCGCAGTAAAGATCAAGGACCCGATCTCCAGGCGAGAGTGACAGAGCAGCGAGAACACGTTCCACCAACAGCGAAGGTGCTTCGATATGCGACTGCCAGAAGGTCGTTGGTGAAACATCGAAGTCAACACCGTCGACAGAGGTGTGTTGGGTTTCTTCCATCTCTTCAACGTCATCATCGTCATCAATTTGATCGTCGAATGGATCATCAAGAGCATCATTCTCAGTAACGAAATGAACCCGACGAGTGAGGGCAACATCGTTGCCGTTGAGCGCGATGATCAAGAGATCGTCGTTCCCCTCGAAATACTCGTGCTCTTGCATTACGTTTTTGATCGCATCGTTGCCCAGAAGGCACGTCGTGATTTCAATAAGTTCATGGCTCCGATGTCGCCGCATAGCGAAGGTTCCGCTGTCAGAAATCCCAAAGCGAAGTCGTGTTCGAGTTCCAAGACCAGCGTTATCATCAGAAATAGATTCCACCGTGACATCCAGATCAAACTTCCCGACTCGTCGCAGTTGCTCCTTGAGGAGTTGTCGTTTGAGTTCCCTTTGTGCCTCAAGGGAAACATGTTGGTAGTCACATCCTCCACAGTTCCCCGGACCTGAAAAGACGCATGGGGGCGTAACGCGATCCGGTGAAGGCTCGAGAATCTCTACGGCATCAGCCCGAGCCCACTTGGGGTGTTCCTCGGTGAGACGAGCAAGCACCCGCTCTCCAGGAAGACCGTGGCGAACGAAGACGACCCGTCCTGAGCCGTCGCGCGCCACACAACCCCCTCCGTTGGCGGGATTTCCGAGGGTGAGTTCAAGTAGTGGCACGGCGCTCCTTTAGCAGTCGGTCAGAAACTTCAATCAGCAGCAATGCCATGATGATGCCAATAGCGTTGTCAATGATGCGATAGTAAAACAGTGTGCCACCTTGGAGATGAATGGCAGAAAGCATGAAGATCACCGTTGGAGTCAAGAGAATGACGAGCCAGTAATAGCCACGATCTTTCAAGGCGAAAAGACTTCCTGACGAGAGAAAGACACAGGCGACTAAGACGGCTTCGTTATGCGTGAAGATTGCAATAATCCCGGCAATCGAAACTCCTACTAACGTCCCAGCCCCTCGCTGGAGTGCGCGCACTCTCGTCGCTGTACCGTCTGGCTGAATTACCGCCACGATGGCGAGTGGGATCCAGTAGCCCTGATCAAGAGCGAAACCCCGGTAGAGCGCCGTTCCTGCGGCAACTAAAAAGCCAGCACGTAATGCGTGACGGGTGATGACGTTCCACCCGCACAGCGCTGTCCATAATTTGTTCCACTCAATACGTTGGAGTTCCTCTCTATTCTTTGCCGGATGCGTCACAAAGAGGGCAATAAGGAACAAGCCAATCAGACCTCCAACAAAATAAGAAATTGTTTGGGGAAGAATATTGGATGCGTTTTCAGGCTGACCGAGCACGATAATAAAAACGGCAGCATTGACAAAGCCAACAAAGATCCCAGCGACGCCGATTGCGCGAAGTAATGCCCAGCCGGCTATCCAGAAAAAAGACAAGAGAAGGGCGAGCCAGCCAATATTGTGAATTGAGGTAGCCAGCGCTACACCAATCGTGCTCCCAACCAGAGCCACCATTCCCCATCGCAGGCGCATTTTTTGAGAGCCAGAACTCAGGGCCAAGCCGACGTTTAATCCGCCGAGGCTGGCAAAGAGTCCGACGGTGCGGTGATCGAAAATGACCCCCAACATCAAAGGAATGCTGCTGATCAAGGCACCAATGATCGTTCCTGGGATGCTGATTGTGCGTTCTTCTTCACGAAAGGCACGATGGAGGTCTTCGCGCCACTCTTGTGCCTCACTCTCCATTACTTCAGTATTGCCTGAATAATCAGGATCTCCCTGCTTCTGATCAATGAGGTCCTTCTGTTGGCTAGAGTCAAAGGGCGCAGTACGCACTCGTAGCTCAACGGACTAGAGCATCTGACTTCGGATCAGAGGGTTGGGGGTTCGAATCCCTCCGAGTGCACCATTCACCTTCCCCCCAAGCAGGTTTGCCTTGCGATCCTTCTGTAACGTAGCGGTCTATGGCCCAGCAATCGTTTGTTCATCTCAACGATCTCTTCTCGAGAAATGAGAAACCGATCGTTGGCGTAATCGGGGTAGGCGATATTGGACAAGGAATCGCGTCAAGTATCGCAACTGCAAAATTCCCTCTCGTGGTCTTTGATATCAAGACGGAAGCAGCCGAGCTGTTTTCTGATGTCGCTGACGTGGCAGATGACCTCGCCGATCTTGGATCTCGTTCAGACATTGTCATCGTTGCCGTGGTCAACGACGAACAGGTAAAGAGTGTGTTGATTGGTCCAGGTGCCGTTCTCGATTCGATGGAAGAAGGTGTCGTGGTGATTGTCAGCACGATCTCTCCTGAGGCAGTTCATGCACTCGCGTTGGCCACTGCAGGAACCGGTGTTGCCGTCATTGACTGCGGTGTCAGTGGCGGAGCAGCGTCAGCCAAGAGAGGCGAGTTGATTTCAATGGTCGGAGGTGACCATGGCGTGATTGAGCTCGTTACGCCGGTACTCAACGCATTCAGTTCACTCGTCGTTGAGATGGGCCCGCTTGGATCAGGGCTCCTCGCCAAACTTGCTAGAAATGTCGTTCAGTATGGTTCCTGGCTGGCGGCCTATGAAGGTCAACGCCTCGCCGAGACTGGTGGTATTGACCTTGAAAAATTAGCGCAGGTGATCCGAGCGTCTGACGCAAAGATTGGTGGGGCAACAACGCTGATGATTCGACCGTCAACGGAGCCTTTTGATGAAGTAACTCAACCGGAACTTGTGGAGTACATGAAATCCACTGTGGCGATAGCTCAAAAGGATCTTGCCGCAGCGATTCAGGCAGCGAATGCCTTTGGTGTTGACCTTCCGGGAGCCGAGTTGACCCATGCAAACTGTCACGAGATTTTTGGTGTTTCCGTAAAAGAGAAGTGAAGAATGACGAGAAGCAAAGGGGAATGAGATGGGCACGGAATCAAGAGAAGAAGGGTCGGCACGCCAGCGAGGAATGGAGATGATGGAGGCCGTTTATGGGTTCTCGGTGGATCCTGACACTGAGGAGAGCGACTATCTCAAGCAGACTGTTGATCATCTTTTCGGTGAGATTTGGTCACAACCTGAACTCACCATTCGGGATCGTCGATTGATCACGATTGGTGCGATCGCCGCAATGGGTATCGGCCCCCTCTTAGAAGTTCAGTTCAAAGCCGCTTTGGATCACGATGAACTCGACAAAGAACAGGTGCGAGCATTAGTGGTTCATCTCGCACACTACGTTGGCTGGCCCTTGTCGACGGTAGCGAGAGACGCAGCAGAAAAAGCCATAGCTGGACCATAACAACAAAGGGGAATGTTTATGAGTGGGCGAATTGAAGGCCGAATCGCAGTGGTCACCGGCGGGGGAGATGGGATAGGTGAGGGAATCGCGCGACGATTTGCTCAAGAAGGCGCCAAGGTGATTGTGGCTGACATCAATGGCGAAGCCGCGCGACGCGTCGCAACAGCAATCACCGACGAGATCGGTGGCGTTGCGAAAGCCCTGACCGTTGACGTTACAAAAAAAGACCAGGTCGAGTCGATGGTGGGAGATGCACTAAGCAGTTTTGACACAATCGATATCTTGGTGAACAACGCATGGGGTGGTGGCCAAATAGGAAGGTTAGAAAAGAAGACTGATGAACTCATGCAGCATGGTTTGAATATCGCGTATTTTGCTCCTCTCTGGGCGATGCAAGCAGCGTTTCCTGCGATGAGAAATCAGGGTCGGGGCAACATCATTAATCTTTGTTCTCTCAATGGCGTCAATGCCCATATTGGAACAGCCGAATACAACGGAGGAAAAGAAGCGCTACGTGCGTTGACCCGTTCTGCAGCTCGAGAATGGGCGCAGTACGGCATCATCGCCAACGCCATCTGCCCCGGGGCAAAGAGTGCCGCTTTTCGTGCGATCGCTGCGCAGCACCCTGAGATCGAAACGATGGCCGATGCATCCAATCCGATGGGATATCTCGGAGATCCAGAAAAAGACATCGCTCCCGTGGCTCTTTTCCTCGCCAGCGACGATGCGCACTACCTCACTGGCAACACCCTGTTCGTTGATGGGGGAAGCCATATCAACGGTGTGAACTGGGTGCCCGATCTACCCGACTGATCTGTTATCCCTCGGCTTGAGGAACACTGGCGAGAACACCGGCGATCATCGTGCCACCATCGACGTGAAGGACTTGGCCATTGATATAGCTCGCCATATCCGAGAGGAGAAAGACGACCACCTTGGCGATGTCATCTGGCGTTCCGAGTCGGCGTAGTGGGTTTTGGGCAGCGAGAACGTTGCGCAGAGCGTCGGGGATTCCGCGCTCGGCAGAATCCGTAGCGATAAAGCCTGGGGCGATGGTGTTGGTGCGAATCCCTTCGCTCCCGTAGCGATTTGCAAGATGACGTGTGAGTTGCTCAAGGCCGGCTTTTGATGCACCGTAAGCCACACGCGAGCGTTCGCCAATGGTGGCAGAACCTGAAGAGATATTAACGATAGCCCCACCACCTCTTTCGATCATGATGGGAATGCTATGGCGCGCGAGATGAAGCGCACCTTTTTCGACGACTCTATGGACGTCATCCCAGGTGTCAAGATCTACGTTCACTGCGTCGAGGTCGCGCGTGAAGTCTGTCTTTGCTGCATTGTGGTCGACACAGTCCACGCCACCAAAGTGATGAACGGCAAAGGCCACCATGGCAGCGACGCTGTCGTCATCGCCGACATCGAGGTGCGTGGCCTTCGCCTGGCCGCCGTTTGCGGTAATCATGTCGGCAACGTCTTGCGCTTTGTTTTCGTAAAGGTCACCGATAATGACTGATGCTCCCTCACGCGCCATCGCCAGCGAGGTTGCACGACCGATACCAAACGCACCTCCCGAAATCAGTGCGACTTTTCCTTCAAGTAATCCCATAGTGACTCTTTCTAGTGCACGGTGGCGAATGAGAGAGGGGTGGTTGGCACCTGCTGAAGAGCAGCGATGACTTGGCGGAATGCGAGGTCATGATCCTTCTCGATTGGAGGAGAAAGAGTCACACCTTGGCAGAGATGGCCAAGACGCTCTGCCAGAAGTGAGGGAAGTTCATCAAATGATCCTGTTGGAATCAAGGTATCTAGTACCTCATCGGTGACCACATGGCCGAGATCATCCCACTCATCTCGACGGATCATCTCTTGAAGGCGTTCGGCGAGGGCACCCCATCCGTAGAGTTCGAGAGTTGGGCGATAAGCCGGAGTGGAGTAGAGGAACGCAAAAAGCTTACGTTGGCGCTCTCGCTCTTCATCTAATGCTTTGGTCGTTGCACCCGTAATCACTTGAGTTCCAACGACCAATTCAAAGTCTTTGGGGTCTCGACCGGCCGTTTTGAATCCAGCCAAAAGATTCGGAATGCATTTTGTCTCCAAATAGCGAGGATTTGAATTCGTCGGGTGGGTGACAAACCCTTCTGCAACTTCACCAGCGAGATGACAAATTTTAGGATTCACGCCGCCAAGCCAAAGTGCCGGCGGAGACGTTTCAATGTCAGGACCGGGATTGAAATAGGGCTGCATGCGGGTGAGGTCGTAGTTCTTTGAGCGGTAGTTAATCGGTCCGCCGGTGGCAAAGCACCTAAACAGTGCTTCAAGGGCTCCGAGGTAGTCGCGCATCTGATTTGCTGGATCGCCCCAGGGCATGCCGTAGCGACCTTCAATGTTTTGGCGGATCTGCGTGCCGAGGCCAAGTTGGAAGCGCCCTCCCGAAAATTTTGCCAAATCCCATGCGCTGTAGGCCATCAAGGTCGGGCTTCGTACGAATGCCAAGGCAACACTTGTCCGGATGGTGATCCTCGTGGTGTGTTCCGCAATTAAGAGTGAAAGTGCGAGTGCGTCATGGACAGTTTCGGCGACATGGATTCCGTCGTAGCCAAGGGCCTCGACTCGTTGGGCGTGAGTGATGACTTCGGACAATGAAATTTGCGGGTCCATGCCGGCATAGACCTTCACTGTTGAGCACTCCCACGGTCGATAATATTCGCAGCCTCTTTTTCAAGGCGTTTGGCATCAAACTGTTGGGCCATCCATGACCGCGCCAAACGAAGCTCTGTGGCGTAAGCCTCTGATCCGGATATCTCTCCCATCTCTGCATACATTGATCGGATTTCTCGGACATTCTTGCGAGGAATCGAGGCGATGGACTCACCGAGTGATTGTGCCCGTGCAAGGAGATCTTCATGGGGGACAACTTCGTTGACGAGACCCCACGAGAGTGCCGTTGGTGCATCAATGAAGTCGCCGGTGAAACTCATCTGGCGGGCTCGTGAGATACCGATACGTTCCGGGAGACGAATGGTGATACCGCCTCCCGGCATCAATCCGACTCGAGCGTGGGTGTCGGCGAAGCGCGCTCGCTCCGAAGCGATAAGAAAATCACACCCCAAGGCCAGTTCCAATCCTCCAGTAACGGCGGCGCCATTTATGGCGCCAATGATTGGCGTGACATGGTTGGGGAGCAATCCGCGGATGTTCTCAACCTCGCCATATTCTTGGCGATCTCGTTGAGGAATCGGATCTTCTGTAGCGATACCATGAAGATCGAACCCTGCGCAAAATGCGGGGTCGACTCCGGTGAGAATGATGGCTGAAACTTCATCACTTTCGTCGACCTCTTTAAGGGCCCGTCCGATTTGAGCGACGATGGCGACCGTCAGCGCATTGCGTTTCTCGGGTCGGTTCAGCGTGATGCAGGCAACACTGTTGGTAATTTCTATGTCGAGCATTGAACTAGACCCGCCAATCGGGGTGGAGGTTTCGCTCGAGGGCGAGTTTTTGCGCTCGAATATAGGACCCGGTCAGTCCTTTCGCCTCGGGGTCGGTGGCCAGCCATGCGATGACGTTGCCAGGAACGGTTGGGGGAGCACCGACGTAGTGTCCAGCGAGTCCCGTTTTTTCTTTGTTAATGAGTTGCTTCTCGGTATCGACAAAGCCAGGATCGACATTAAAAGCCGTAATTCCCTGGTCGCCAAGTTCGAGCATGATCATGGGTGCCATCTTGTGGAACGCAGCTTTTGTGGCGGCGTAACCAAAGCCCCAGCCACCTTCACCAACGGGAGCGAAGGGATCGCTCACGGCGACGTGAGAGGAGACATTAATAATCGTTCCGCCTCCTTGAGCCACCATCGAAGGGAGCACGGCTTGGGTCAAAATAAGTTGGGTGATGACATTTCCCTGGAGCCGAAGTTCGAGTTGTTCTGGGGTGAGGTCAAGGAGGCGAACCATGCCACCTGGTCCGGTGTAGATCGCATTATTGACGAGCACGTCAATGCGTCCCCACTTGTCGATGACGGTCATGGCAGCATCGACCATCGTTTGGGGAAGTAAGACATCACCGAACAGTGCCATGCTGCGCACGCCCATGGCATCGATGAGTTCTGTCGTCTCTTCAAGGGAACCGGGGAGTGGAGCGCCGTTTCCGGTGTCGGAGTCATCGATTCCTTCACCTCGGTTGAGCGTGCGAGCGGTGCAGGCAACATCGAAACCCGCTTCCGCAAGAGCGATGGCAGCGGCCTTGCCGATGCCCCTACTTGCTCCGGTAACGAGTGCGATGGGACGAGATGTTTGAGTCATGAGTGCATATTAGGTTCCGGATACTTTATTCGCTGAGCCACGTGCTTCGACTGAACATCCTCGTAAGGGTCACGAAACAAGTGACAGAGTGTTCGAGGGAATCAGCAGCTGCTAAAACCTTGGCAGATCGCTAGTAAATCAGGCCAATTGGGCAGACGGGGTCGGGGTTGGTTAGTCTCAGGTGGAGAAAAGCGTCGCGAAGACAATTTTGAAACGTTCGAAGGAAGAGGGGGCAAAGAATGGTATATCCACTTGATGTTGGCGGAGTTGATGACTACCCAGTCAAGGTCGGGAGTTGTTTGATCACGATGGTTGAACCTCACAAGGGGTTTGAGCGAGCGTTTAACCGTTGGTATGAACGGGATCACTACTACGCCGGATGCATGGTTGGTCCTTGGCTCTTTGCCGGGAGTCGATGGGTTGCTCCGAGGAGATTGAAAGATCAACGTTGGCCGAAGGACACCACCATCGCGAATCCTTACGATGCGGGGAGTTACATTGCCATCTACTGGGTAGAGAAAGGGCACCACGATGAGCACTTCAATAAGTGGGCCGTTGACCAAGTGCGAGCACTGTATGCCGAAAATCGGGGTTTCCCAGAGCGAACGCACCAACACACATCATTGTTTGATCACTTAGGTTCGGTCTATCGCGATGATGATCCTGTGCCGATTGATTTGGCACTTGACCACGGATATGACGCGCTCGTGGTGCTGTGGTGGGATGCCAATGAAGGCGATGCAAAAGGCTTCGCTGAAACGCTGAAGAGTGACTACGTTCCTGGGCTTGTCGCAGGTTCTGATATTGAAATCGCTTCATCGTGGGCACCGTCGGTACCTGACGAGCCAAAGCGCGATGTGCCAATGGACTTAGGTTCGTCCTCGGGCAGTACGAATCGACTTGTCCAGATGCTCTTCATCGGTGGCGATGTCGAAGCAGAGATGGATCGGATCCACAAGTACTGCGACGAGATTGAAGGAAATGGCGTTGCCAAACTTCTCTTGGCGGCACCGTTCTTCCGCACCGTCATTGGTACGGATAAATACGTCGACGAACTCTAAGGAGGCGTCGTGCTCTCAGGAGAAAAGATTCTCATCACCGGCCCGGCCGGTCAGATTGCATTCCCTATTGCTGAGTTTTTGGCAAAGGAGAACGACGTTTGGGGTATTGCGCGATTTGAAGACCCAGAGACACGTGCTCGAGTTGATGCCGCAGGGGTGACGACGAGGGTGTGTGACCTGGCGGATCGAGACTATAGCGATCTTCCTCAAGACTTCACTTACCTCTTGCACTTAGCGGCCTATCAAGGCAACGGTGATGATTATGACTACGCCATGACGGTCAATGCTGAAGCAGCGGGGTTTTTGATGGAGCACTGCAAGAACGCAAAAGCGGCGTTGGTGATGTCGACCTCTTCGGTGTATCGACCCAACGATGACCCCTTCCATGCGTTTTTGGAAGAAGACGCGATAGGCGGGGGCGAAAGCCCATGGGCCCCGACCTATGCGGCATCCAAAATGGCCCAAGAAGCCGTCGTTCGCCAGCAAGCACGAGCCTTAGGTCTCCCAACAATTATTGCGCGCATGAATGCGTCGTATGGCCCTAACGGTGGTCTTCCCGCCTTTCACCTTGATGCGATGCGAGCCGGCCACTTGGAAATCCCTGCTCGATGGGATCCCAGTCCGTACTCTCCAATCTTTCAAGATGACATCAACGAACAAGTTGAACCTCTCTTGGCTGCGGCGACGGTCCCCGCCACCATCGTGAACTGGGGTGGCGATGAGATCGTCTCAATCCAAGAGTGGATTCCCTACTTGGCAGAGCTCACGGGTATCGATGCAAAGGTGGTGACCAAGGTCCTTCCTGGCTCACATCGGGGAATGATCTCTGACCCCGTTAAGCGAATGAGTCTCACGGGACCTTGTCGCATCGGTTGGAAAGAAGGCCTCAAGCGGGTCGTTGAACAACGATGAGGGAGCGACGTGATCCATCAGTGAATCACGTTGGCCTCAGCGTTTCTGATCTTGACCGCTCGACAAGGTTTTATGTCGAAGCCTTTGGCTTCGAAGAGAAGCAACGCTATGAACTCGAGCGTGAGATCTCTGAAATTGAAGGCATCGCTCGCTTGTCGATTCAATTTCTTCAACTCGGTGGTACGCAACTTGAGCTCTTGGGTTTTGCATCTCCTCCGCCATTTCAAGCTCCATCGACAACACGACACCAGATCGGCCTGACGCACCTGTCGTTTGCCGTTGACAACCTTGACGAGACGGTTCAATTGGTGATTGACCATGGTGGTTCTCTGATCGAAGGCACACGAGCAGCCCCGGGCGCCGTTCCGCAGGTGGTCTTCGTCGCTGACCCTGACGGAACGAGATGCGAGCTACTGGAACGCTGATCGCTTCGGTCAGCGAGGATTCAAGCGTGCAGGAATCTCTTGGTGGGAAAGGCTCCCAGGGATCGGGGGATAGGACGCGCCAGGAAGCATCTCCATCGAGTGAAGACGGCTCAGGAGAACCTCAACGGCGGTAACGGCTTCGGCCCGGGCCAGTGTTGCTCCGGGGCAGATGTGTGGGCCACCACCAAACCCCAGATGATTTTTCGGATTCGGTCGATCGAGTCTGAATGATTCGGGGTCCTCGTAGAGCGACTCGTCACGGTTCGCCGACGCAATACCCACTTCGAGCCACGTGTCCTTCGCCATCATAATCCCACCTATTTCGGTGGCATGGGCACATCGCCGGGTCACACGCTGCACCGGAGAGTCATGGCGGAGTGTTTCTTCGACATAGACAGGAATCAAGGAGGGGTCATGGTGGAGTCGTTCAAAAAGCTCGGGGTCTTCTAAAAGACGTTGAACGACGTGGACAAGCAGACCACGCGTGGTGTGGACGCCCGCTTGGATCATGAAATGGAGCTGGGTAATGATTTCTTGATCTTCAAGGGGTGCATTGTCAAAGCGCGCTTCAAGGAAAATCTTGAAGACGTGGTTGTCGGGCTCAGCAAGCGCTCGTTGTTCGTTGAGCTTTGCTAAGAAATATTCCTCAACCGCTGGACGTCCCGGCTTTACTCCAGGAGTCTCCGGGCGAGTCATCAAGGAGCCATCAAAGGACCACTCCATGAAGAGATCTGAGGTGGACTCGGGAAGGCCGAGCACGTTTGCCATCACCAAACTGGGAATCGGCATGGCATAGCCAACGTGAAGATCACTCACGTCTTGTTCAAGCATGCGATCGAGGAGGCCGTCGCAGACGGTACGAATATATGATGCGATCTCTTTGGTTCGGTGCGGACCAAAACTCGTATTAAAGAGCCGGCGCATTGCTGCATGTTTTGGTTCGGGGATTTCACTCAAAAACCATTGATCACGAGGGATGGTCTCTACGCCGCTTAGTCCGGTAATGGGTCCTAAGTCGGCGTAGTACCCCTCTACATCGCGAAAGACGGCATCGACATCGGAAAAGCGAGAGAGGTACCACGCTCCGGTGGGCGTTGGACAGATTGGTTGGTGCGCACGGATTTCTTGGAGTTGCTCGAAGGGAATGCCGTCGATAAGGAACGCGGGATCGTGGGGGTTGTAACTGAGACTCATGACCGCGCCGCACTCGAAGCGAGAAACTCCATCGTGCGAGCTTGCTCATCGTCACTGCCCAGAATATTTGCGAGGAACTCGGTCACTCCACGCGAGCGGAGATCGCCAAGGCGCTCGGCGACTTCTTCTTCGTTGCCAATCAATGCAATATCTACCGGTCGCTCAACTCCTTCATTGGTCAACATCCGCTTATAGGAGGGGAGCGCTGCGGGGCCCTGGAGAAGGGCATTGAGTCGGTCCGCACATTCGCCGGTGTGGTCGGTGACACAGATAGGGAGACCTGCGACGACCTGCGGCGTGGCACGTCCTGCTTCGTCGGCTGCCCGAGTGAGAGCGGGAAGGGTTTGCTCGGTAATCGTTTTTGGCCCCGTCATCCAGGTGACGGTGCCATCGGCATAGCTCCCTGCGAGCTGAAGCATCTTGGGGCCTAGTGCAGCGAGTAGCAATCGGGGTCGAGCAGTGGTCATCGTGAGTGTGGCATGCGTGGCTACCGTCACTCCGTCGTAGTTGGAACTCCGTGATGTTGAAAGTAAACCGTCGAGCACGATCAACTGCTCACGGCTACGCTCTAGCATTTCTGTGTAAGGAATGGCGAAGACGTTCTCTGAGACCACTGCGTGGGTTGCTCCAATCCCAAGCGTCAACCGCTTTGGTCCGATGGCGTCAGCCGCCGTGAGCGCGGCCAATGCCATCGGGAGTGGATGACGTCCTTGAATTGGGATAACCGCGGTGCCAAGTCCGATATCGGGAATTTTGCTTCCGACAACCGCAATGGCGGTTAACGCGTCGATGCCGAAGCCTTGAGCGAACAAGACTCCATCAAATCGATGGTCTTTTGCGCGCTGGACTTCTGTGATGGCGGCATCAATTGAAGCCAGACCAGCGCCACAAAAGAGCGAGATCTCCACGGACTAACTGTTGATGACAATCACCGGGGGATCGGAAAGACCATGTTCTTCTTTGCACGCGGCACGATAAAAGTCGTAGACAGTTTGAGCGTCAATGATGTAGTCAATGCCACCGAGCTCATTCATATTTAGATTGGCACCGTGAATGGCAAACCAGACATCGGTGGGTTCAGTATTCTCGTCGAGAACATGCAGCGTGTGAACACTTCCTGCAGGTTCGTAAAGGTAGGACCCAGCGACGTTCACGGATTCCGAGGATTCCAGATAGTGCCATGCTCCAGAGTTCGTGAAGGCGTAGACCGACCCGGTGTGCTTGTGCTTTTGAACCGTCGTTCCTGGTGCAAAGCGGTTACGAATGATCCAAACGCCGTTGACCAGGTCAACTTGGAGGACTTGGAGCTGGCTTCCGTCGCCGATGTTGACAAAGGGAAGTTCCTCTTGACGGCGTAACATTGCACTTGGCGCTTCTTCGA